>Ga0307515_10000060_pt1 | contig 254768 bp, 213 predicted proteins | sample 17_EM_MG_FD_194513 | JGI IMG/M metagenome (GOLD analysis project Ga0307515, IMG submission 194513) | Populus trichocarpa ectomycorrhiza microbial communities from riparian zone in the Pacific Northwest, United States - 17_EM | ecosystem: Host-associated > Plants > Roots > Unclassified... | reverse complement strand
AGTCATGGCCTGCATACCCAGCTCAACGATCTGCGTGTCGGTCATGCCATCCACTTCGGGACCCCAGCCCAACCACCGAGCGCAGAACAGGGGCACCCCGGTTGCCGTTCGGTTGGTGACGGCAGCACGGCCGGGTGGTGGGCCGCACACGCTCTAGAGCATCCTAGGATGAAGGTGACCTCATTGCAGCGACAGGGCGATGTTCCGCGCCTGGTCGAGGTCCGGCAGCCCTTCGAGGCGGTAGGTGACCTCGTCGGCGGTCCAGACCAGCGTGGGACCGGCCAGCCGGGCGGTCTCCGTGCGCTCCACCCCGTCCCGGCCGACGTAGGTGACCGGGTGCGGAGCCGGCAACCAGATCGCCTGCGCCTGGCCCACCTCGGTCCAGTCGGCCCCTGGCGCGGTCTTGAAGAAGTACGGGCTGACCGCGCCGTCGAACTCGTCGAGCCGAACCGTGCCGCCCCGGTAGACCAGGGTGACCACCCGCGGCGCACCAGCCGGATCGGGGTCGGCGAGCTGCACCTGCTCGGGCGCGCCGAGCGTGGCAGGCACCCGCAGCGGGAACAACGCCACCCGCCGCGCGTCCGCAAGGGTGACGGTGCTCAACGACGGCAGCGGGCTCGGGCGCGACGGCAGGCCACCCGGGGCGGGCTCCCGCCTGACCTCGATCCCGGCGATCCTGAGCAGGCCGCCCACCGCGTCGACCACCGCGGCGCGGGCCGGTGCGACGCCGGCGACCACGGCGATCAGCGCGGCGATCCCGGCCAAGATCCACCGCCGGCCGGTCCGGGTGGCGCCGGGAGGCGTGACGACACGGCGGGGGCTCCACCCGCGGATGCGCCGGCGGGCGGGCCCGGGCTCGCGGTCAGACCCGGGCGCGGTGCGGCCGGCGGACATGGGTTCGGTGAGGCGGGCGCGGATCGTGGGCCACGGGTCGGCCGGTTCCCCCACGTCGAGGTGGGCGCCGAGCGCGCGGAGACGCGCGGCGAGGTCGTCGAGGTCGTCAGGCACCGGGCACCTCCTGTCCCGCCAGGCGGCTGCGTAGTTTGGTCAGCGCCCGCGACGTCCGCGACTTCACGGTGCCCTTGGGCAGGCCCAGCGTCACCGCCGTCTCCGACTCCGACAGGTCCAGCAGGAAGCGGCAGACCAGCACCTCCCGGTCCCGGGGGTCGAGCAGACGGATCTGCTCGACCAGATACCGCCGGCGCTCGACCTCGACGGCCGACTCGGCCGGATCGGGCGCGGACGCCTCGGGCTCGGCGCGGGCGGCGGCGCGCAGGACCAGGCCGTCGCGGCGGCGGCGGGACCGGTGCAGGTTGCGGGTCTCGTTGGCGACGATGGCCAGCAGCCACGGCCGGAAACCCGACCGGCCCTGGTAGTGGGCGAGCTGCCGGTACGCCTTCACGAACGCCTCCTGCACCACGTCGTCGGCGTCGGCACCCGCACCGAGCAGGACGGCGGCGCGGTGCGCGGGCACGGTGTAGCGGACGACGAGGATCTCGTACGCGTCCACGTCGCCGGTGCGGGCCCGCGCCACGGCTGCCGCATCGTCCAGTTCGGTCACCATCACCTCCTCGACACCGCGGCTCACGGAAAGGTTCCCGGGCCGCGCGGGAACCGGCCGGCGCTGAGCGGTGTCGACAGGACATGACGACCCGGCGGGACCTTCTCATCATCGCGGGCGGCGCCACCCTGCTGGGTGGCTGCCGCGACGAGCCGCCCGGAGCACGGGACCGCGCTGTGCCCGTACCGGATGTGGTTGTGGCCGAGACCCGGCAGGGGCTGGTCGTGCTCGGCGGGCCGCATCCGCGCGGCCTGGGCCCGGAGGCCGTGACCAGCGCCGACGGCCGGCTCGCCGGGGCGCTGACCCGGGACGGCGCCGGACGCCCGGCCCTGCTGCGGCTCGACCCCGCGACCGGCGCGCTGGGCGAGCCGCTTCCGCTGGCTGCCGGCTGGTTGCCGCGCGTGCTGGCCGCCGACAACGGCTGCTGCGCGCTGACCCGGACAAAGGCCGCGATCCGGCCGGTCGCCCGGGACCGGACGCGGCTGCTGGTGATCTCCGGCTCGGGGCATCGGGAGTACGGGCTGAGCGGCGTCGTCGAACCGGACGCGTTCACCCGGGACGCCACCGGCCTGTTCGTGCTGGAGTGGCTGCCGACCGGGGCGCCGGAGCACTATCGGGTCCGGCGGCTTGAGCTCTCGACCGGGAGGCTGCTGCCGCTGCTGACCCGGGCCAAGGCGCCGGTGCCGGCCGGCGCCGAGGAGGAGATGCGCGGCGACGGGCGGCAGGCCGCACTCTCGCCGGACCGGCAGGTGCTCTACACGCTGTACACCCACCAGCCCGGGCACCGGCACACCCGTGATCTGCTCGCCGGGCGCGCGGGTGGCGTGCACGCCTTTGTGCACGTGCTGCACCTGGCGGAGGGCTGGGCCTACTGCCTGGACCTGCCGGACCCGTTCGGCGCCGGCCCCGGCGAGGGACACGCGCTCGCGGTCAGTGCCGACGGGCGGCGCCTGGCGGTCGCCGACGCGACGTCGGGCGCGGTGGCCTACGCCGACACCGCCGCGCTGACGATCGACCGCGTGGTCACCGTGCCGGCGGGCTCGGGCGTCGCGAGCCTGTCCTTCGCCCCCGGCGAGCCGCGGCTGCTGCTCGGCGCGGGAAGGACGGTGACCGTGCTGCGCCCGGAGGCGACGGTCGAGGCCCGCTGGGCGGTGCCGGCCGCGGTCCGCGGGCTCGGCCTGAGCGGCGACGCGTCCCGGGTGTACGTGGGCGGCGCCGACGAGGTGCTCTGGCTCGACGCGGCGACCGGGGCGGTACGGGGGCGTACGCCGGTCGCCGGCCTCACAGCCGTGCGCCACGTCCGGTAACGCCGCCGATGTCCGTCTGCCGGCCTCACAGCCGTGCGCCGCCGCCTCCGGTGTCCGTCCGCCGCCGATGGGCCGGCGGCGGGCGGGCAACCGGCGGAACCCCTACCGCCGATCGAGCGGGTGGGCCTCCGCCGCGATCTGGATCTGCATCAGCGCGGCCACCCGCGCGGTGGCCTGGCGGGCCTCGAGGTGCAGGCGGGCGATGTTCAGCCCCTCGTCGCCCAGGACCGCCATCAGGGCCAGGTCGCCGACCGCGTAGATGGCCAGGTAGCCGTGCTGGTTACGGATCGTGCACTCGTGGAAGCTGCCCTGGTGCAGTGCCGCCCCGCAGGTGCGGCTGATGCCGTGCGCGCCCGCGGCCAGGGCCGCGATGTCGTGCGGCTCCGCGCTCTGCGGGGTGTCGTGCAGGATCAAAAGCCCGTCCACGCCCGCGATGACGCACCCCTGGACGCCGGGCACCTGGTGCCGGAGCGCCGCCAGCTCCGCGCGGACGGCCATGTACGGGTCAATGGTGCTCTGCACTTCGAACTCCGGTCGCTCGGCGTGGATCAAAAGTAGCGCGCGGAGGCTGTCACACCTCGAGATCCGCTTCGATCTTGCGGAGCTGGTGCCGGGCCAGGCCGAGGTTCGCCCGGCTCTTGCTCAGCGCCAGGTAGAGGAAGAGCGAGTCGTTGCCGCGGCCCTGCAGCAGCCGGATGAGGTGATACTGGGTGTCCAGGGTGATCAGGATGTCCTCGATGGTGTCCGCGAGGCCGAGCATTTCCAGCGTGCGCACCTTGGCGCGGACCACGTCGGTGTTGCCGGCGGCGGCCACGTTCATGTCCAGGTTCGGACCGCCGCCCAGGACGCCGAGGGTCAGCCCGCTGGTGTAGTCGACGAGCGCCACGCCGATGGCGCCCTCGATCCCCATGGCTTCCTTCAGGGACGTGTCGATGTTGGCCATTTGTCCTCCATGGATGCTCGAGGCTCCAGCCATGCCCGACCGTCACGCACGGTGATCGGGGTCGGAGCTTTACAGATCTTGCCCGAGCACACTCGCACACGAGCTGCCGTTCGGGGTCGCCCGAACGCACGCAGAATGCATCGAACTACCCGATAGACAACGAGCCGCCGCGACCGATACCGAGGCGTCGCCAGGCGACCGCACAGTCGTCCGGACCGGTCCGGGCGTTTTCTCTGGCAGAGTGACGGGCATGTCCGTCTACGAGGCCGCCGGGGGCGCCCCGGCCATGCTGGCGCTGGCGACCGACTTCCACGCCCGGTGCCTGGCCGACCCGGTGCTGGAGCATCCCTTCTCGCACACCGGCAACCCCGAGCACGTGCAGCGCCTCGCGGACTACTGGGGCGAGGTGTTCGGCGGGCCGCCGGTCTACTCCGCCACCTACGGCGGGCACTCCGCCATGCTCGGCCTGCACGCCAACCAGGGCGCCGAGGCCGACCTCGGCGACCGGTTCGTGGCCTGCTTCGTGGCCGCCCTGGACGGCGCGCGGATCCCGGCCGAGCCGAGGCTGCGCGCCGCCCTGACCGACTACATCCGGTGGGCGACCGACGAGGTCATGACGTACTCCCCCGCCGGCGCCCGGGTCCCGGCGGCGCTGGCGACGCCACGCTGGGACTTCGCCGGGCTACGCGCCTGAGCATGCGATCACAGGCGTAGCGGGAGCGACCACGGGTTTCTCGGGCGAAGGGGCCGGGTCACCACCGCCGCGGGGAATAGGCCCGGAGGTTGACCGGCAGGCTGTGGTTGACCACGGTGGCCATGGCCTCGACCGCGCTGCCACGGTCGGCGGGACTCGTCATCGCCGTCGAACCGTCGACCACGACAGGGGTCAGCGGTGGCGCCGCGTCACTGTCAACGAGCGGATTGCCCGGCACGTAGCTCGCGGCAGCGGTGAACTCCGGGTAGCCGTTGCCGGCGGCCATCGTGATCGCCGGGCCGTCGATTGCTGGCCCGACGACCGGGGAGCCGTGCGCGGCGACGATTCCTGCGGTGAGCAGGACCGCCGCGGCCGCAACCACGATCACGTCACGCATCCGCCACGGCCCGGCACCATCGCGCTCCTGCGGCTGCGGCACATGGATTCTCATCACACACCCCACACTTCACGGATCGGCGGCCAGGTGGTGGTCCTCAGCCCCTGACTGTGCCTCGCTCCGGATGAGATATCGATGAGAGCGTCCACCGTGCCGCACATCTCATCCGATATGCGGGACATGGTGTCGGTGGGCTTCTCGCCCGGCCGAGCCGTTGTCGTCCGGCCTCGTGTGGAGCCACGATGGAAACGGAAGTGACTCACCTGGGAGGCCAGCATGACCACGCTGGCGTATTTCGGGTGGATCGCCGGGCTGCTCACCGCCGCCGCGGTGATCGCACCGTTCCTGGCCGCAGGATCAGCGGCGGTGGCGTTGGCCGTCTCGGCCATCCATCTGGTGATCGGTTTGGCGATCGGCAGCCTGATCACCGGCGCAGCCGCCGGCGCCGCCCGATCCTAGGTCTCCCGCTGCCCGGCCCGCCGCTTGGACTGTCAGGCGGCCGTGGAGAGCAGCGCGGACGGTACGGCGATGACGGCCACCGAGCAGCGGGCGTCCTGCACGCAACGCCGGCTGACCGGGCCGAGGTCATGGCCGTGTCCGCCGCGGCCGACGACCAGCAGTTGCGCGCCGGCGGACACCTCCAGCAGCAGTTCGGCGGGATCGCCGCGCATCACCCGGGTCAGGATCGCCACCGGCGGACCGCCGAGCTGGGTGCGGGCCCCGGCGATGAGGTCGGAGAGGTGGCGTTCGGCCACGGCGACCGGGTCCGGCAGCCCGGGCCGGTGCACGCGGGGCCGGTCGGCGGAGGCCGGGTCGTCCGGGGTGGTGACGACCTCGACGATGCCGGCGGTGCGGCTGGCCTGGGTGATGGCCCAGACGAGCGCGGCGCGGGAGCAGTCCGAGCCGTCGACGCCGACGATGATGCGCTGCTCCTGCGCGGTCCTGTGGTACATCGCTCGTTTCCTATCTCATCGCGGCGGGTGTGGCCAGGTGCGGGCAGGCCGGCGCGGGCGTGCCCGCGGCGTGTGGTGTCCCCGGCGTGCAGGGCGAAGCCGGCCAGCAACCCGATCGGGGCCATCAGCCAGCACGAGAGCAGCCGGTAGATCAGCACGACGGCGGCGGCGGTGCCGCCGGTCGCGCCGGCGGCGACCAGGCCGACCAGCAGGCTGGCCTCGACCACGCCGATCCCTCCCGGGGTGATCGGGACCTGCCGGACGACCTGTACGAGCAGGTAGGTGCCGATGATGGCCACGACGCCGGTGGGCAGGCCGCAGGCGCGGGCGACCGCGAGCAGGCAGCCCAGATCGAGGAGCCAGTTGCCCAGCGCGGCACCCGCCCCCAGTGCCCAGCCGCGCGGCGACAGTGCTGCGGCGTCGCGGATCGCGCCGGTGACCGTGTCGGCGGCAACCGACACCCACCGCCACCGCGGTGGCGCGCCGCCCGGTGGGTGCACCCGCCGCCAGATGCGGGCGACCGCCGCGCCGAGGTGCCGGCGGGCCGCGACGACCGCGATCACCCCGGCGACGCCGGCTGCCCCCGACAGGAGCGGTCCCCAGCTGGTGCCGGCCGCCGAGTTGAACCCGACGACAGCGAACCAGCCGACATAGATCAGCAGAAGAGCGGCGATCGCCTGGACACCGGCGAGGACGATCAGCGCCGCCGCGCCGGCGGCCGTCGCACCCCGCCGGCGGTAGTGCCGCAGTGCGTAGGCGGCGGACACGGCCGCCCCGGCGGGCAGGGCGACGGACATTCCGGTGCGGGCGAACGTCACCAGCAGCGCGTCGCGCACGCTCATCGAACCGCCGAAGGCGTGCAGCAGCAGCCGCTGCTGCACCGCGAACATCACCATCGAGGCCAGCTCCGCTGCCGCGGCCACGGCCAGCCAGCCCCGGTCGGCCGCGACCAGCGTGTGTCCGATGGCGCCCGGTTGCGGCAGGCGGCCGTGCAGGATGTAGCCGGCCGTGGCACAGCCGGCGACAGCGACGGCCACGGCCGTCCATCGGCTGCGCGCCATCCGCATCGCCGTTGTGCCTCGCATCGCTGGTTACCGCGCTCAGGCGTTCGTCGGGGTGTGCAGCACCGGGCGGACCCGGTCGCCGTCGATGGTTTCCCGCTCGAGCAGCAGCACGGATCCCGGAGCGTGGGCATCGCCCGGCAGGTCGTGTGTCGTACCGGCGTCGTGTGTCACATCGGCACAGTGCGCCAGTGAACATGACACGGGGATGAGAATGCGCGGCGGCGACGGCCCGGCCGCCGCCCAACTGTGGGCGGTGGAAATCGTCGTGCCCGACCCCGGCGCGTAGGGCACTGTTGACCCGGCGGCGTCCAGCAGTCCTCCCGCGACACCGCCGTGCGCCTGGCCACCGAGATCGAAGCCACCGGCTCGTTCCGGCTGATCAGCCGCGGCGACCAGGTCCCCGCGTTCGCCTTCACCACCACATCTGAGATCAAAACCTTCGACGTGTACGACGTCTCACGTCGCCTGCGGGAGCGAGGCTGGCTGGTCCCCGCATACCCGTTCCCTGCCCACCGCACCGACCTCAACGTGCTGCGGATCGTGGTCCGCAACGGCTTCACCGAAGACCTTGCCGACCTGCTCCTCGACGACCTGCGCAGGCTCGTGCCCGAGTTGCACGCCCAACCGGCACCGGCCTCTTCCGGAGCAGGCAGCGCCGGCTTCCACCACTGACTTGGGCCTTCGCCCCTGACTCTCACGAGCCTCTCATCGACGCGAGAGCAATGTCGCATCAACGCCCGACGACACGACGCTGATGCGACAAAGGAGACAGGTGACCAGTCATGATCGACGCCGCCCGCTACCTCAGCGAACAGGCCCAGTACGGCGGCTGGCCCACGCCGGCCCACCCGGAACCCGACCGTCTCACGCGACCTGCCGCGCGGGAGCCCGGTCTTCAACTCGCGATCCGTGCCTCATCGGATGACCTTGATGCGCCGGACCGCCAGCCCGGCTGGATTTCCATGATCGTCTTCGTCGTTGTGGCCGGCTTCCTGGCCAGCCTTCTCACGGCGGCCCTCGTGGTCGGTGTCAGGGACGCCAGCGGCGAGTCGACGGCGACGACCGCCTCGGCCGCCGACGTTGTCCCGAACTGGTCCAACGCCGTCTCCCTGGGCACCCGCTGAATGAGAAGGGCGTGGCCGGGCCATGGCCGACAACGCCATTGGCGGCGTCGTCGGCCAGGATCGCGACCACGGCTCACGACAGGAGCCTTATGAGCACGCCACGCCGTTGAGCTTCACGGCGGCCGGCGCGCTGGCCGTACCGTTGGCGGTGAAGCCGACCGTGACCGAGGCGCCCGCCGCGAGCGACGGTGAATAGCTCGGCGCAGCCGCGGTGACCGTGGTCCCGCTCTGGGTGACGGTCGCGTTCCAGCCGCTGGCGAGGGTCACGCCGGACGGCCAGGTCCACGTCACCTGCCACGGGTTGACCGCGCCGCCGCCGGTGTTCTGCACCTTGAGCTGGCCCTGGAAGCCGCCCTGCCAGCTGTTGTCCTGGACGTAGGTGGCCTTGCAGGCACCGGCCGGGACCGGCGGGGTCGCCGACGACGACGGCTGCGGGCCGGTGCCGCCACCGACCGGCGGGATCAGGTACGGCTGGATGATCGCCTGCTTGGCCTGGTTGACCGTGGTCCAGTCGTCGTTGGCGATGCCGCCGGTGTCGCCGGAGTTCGGGTTCCACGACCAGTAGGTGAAGGACATGCCGTTGACGCTGGTGCCCGTGTACTTGAGCAGTTCCTGCAGCCAGATCTTGTCGACGGCGGCCTGCAGGGTGGTGCCGAACTCGCCCATCATGATCGGGGCGATGTTCTGCTTGTAGAGGTAGCCCCAGTATTTGTCCCAGATCGCCGGCATGTTCGCCGGGTAGCTCGGGTCGTCGAACCAGGCCTGGTGGTAGACCGAGGTGGCGTACTCGTGCGGCGAGTAGACCAGGCGGTTCGCCACGTCCAGGCGCACCGGATATTGGCCCGCCTTGGAGAGGTTGCCGCCCCACCAGCCGCAGTCCTCGTCGTTGCTGGTGTCGTTGTCCCAGACGTTGGACAGGCCACCGCTGGGGCAGCTGACGCCCTCGACGAAGATCAGCCAGTTGGGCTGGACGGCGAGGATCGCGTTGCCGGCCCGCTCGGCGGCCAGCCGCCAGTCGCGAGCGGCGTCGCCGCAACCCCAGCAGGCACCGGTGGCAGCCGGGTTGGTGCCTTCGGCGTGCGGCTCGTTGTGCAGGTCGGCACCGATCACGGTGGTGTTGCCCGCATAGCGCTGGGCGAGGGCCTTCCAGTCGGCGATCCAGGTGCTTTCCGGTACGGCGGACGTGTACCAGAGCGGTGTCTGCCCGGCCGACGTGGGACGGTGCCGGTCCAGGATGATCCGCATGCCTTTGTCGCCGGTGTAGGCGATCACCTTGTCGAGAATCTGCAGCGGGGAGAGCCCGACCAGGTCCGGGTTGGTGTTGTCGTTGATGCTGGTGGCGGTCGCGCCGGCTTTGAGAGCGTCGTCGGAGAACGGGACCCGCAGGGTGTTGTAGCCGAGCGAGGCCATCGTGTCGAGCTGGCTCTTCCACGGGTTGCTGGACCACAGCCCGTGGAAGGTCTTGTTGTCGGTCTCCATGCCGAACCAGTTGATGCCGGTCAGCCGGACGGTGGCGCCGGTACTGTCGACGATCTTGTTGCCGTTGGTGTGCAGGTAGCCGGTTCCGGTGCCGCCGGTGGCGGCGACCGCCGGCTGGGCGAGAGCGACGGCCGTGGTGACGGCCACGGCCGCGAGGGCCGCGGCGCCCGCGAACCATTGACGGTGTTTCACAAGGGAGCTCCTTCGGGGACGGAAGGCGTTCCCGACATCGTTGCATGGGAGCGCTCCCAGCAACAATGTTCATCAATGGGCTGGTTCGGCCGGAGCTGCGGCGGACAGGGCCAGCGCGACCATCAGGTACGGCACCGCCAGCACCGCGAAGGCGACGCCGTTGCCCGCCCCGGTGGCGAGCAGGGCGTAACCACCGTAGACGGCGATGGTGCCCAGGTCGGTGGCCGTCCCGGCGAGCGAGGTGACAGTGGCCCGACTGGCGCTGGTGATCCGGGCCTGCAGCCGGGCGTCGGCAAGCACGGTGGCCAGCTGGAAGCCACAGAAGCCGGCCGCCACCAGCACGAACCCGGCCGGCCGGGCAGACAGCGCCCCGACGGCCAAGGCGACGCCGGAGCACGCGAGCAGGACGGCGTACCCCCGGGTGGTAAGCCGCTCGCCCAGCGGGGCGAGCAGGCCACCGACCGTCACGCCGAGCCAGAGCAGGAGAAGCAGCACCGGCACGGTCTCCCGGGCGACGCCGGTGTCACCGGCCAGCAGCGGGGTGTATTCGTCCAGCGCGCCCCAGATCGCCGTCACCACGGCGAGCAGCAGCACCGCCGCGCGGACCCCACGGTCGGCCCGGACCTCGGCCAGCCCGCCGCGGAGGCTGGCCCACCAGCCCAGGTCATCGCCCAGGTCATCGCCCACGTCCTGCCCCGGCCCGACCTCGGCCGCGGCTCCGGAATACCCCGGGCCGGGCCCGGTCGCGGCAGCTGCTCCGGAATGTCCCGGGCCTGGCCCAAGCACGGAATGTCCCGGGCCGGGCCCGAGCAAGGCGGCTGCTCCGGAATGTCCCAGGCCGGGCCCACGCAGGGCGGCGGCATCGCGATGCTCCGGGAATCGGGTAGCGACGGCGGCGGCGAGCAAGCAGGCCAGCACGCTGGCCGCGCCCACGGCCGGATAGCCGCCCGCGGCCAAAACCGGCCCGGCCAGCACGGTCGCCGCCAGCACGCCCACCGTGCCGGCCGTCCGGGCCCGGCCGATCGTGCGGGCATACCGGCCCGCCGCGCCCAGGTGCTCAAGCTCGCTGTAGACCAGCGCCTCCAGGGATCCCGAGGCGAGCGCCCCGCCCGCGCCCCAGAGCAGGAAGCCGACGGCGAACGCCGGATACGACGGGACGAGCACCCAACCGGCGAAGGCGACGGCGGTCACCAGCGGGGCCAGGCACAGCAGCAGGCGCCGCGAGACGGCGTCGGCCCAGGCGCCGGACGGCACCTCCAGCAGGGTGCTGCCGGCCGACCAGATCACGAAGAGCGAGGAGATCTGCCAGACCGGCAGGCCGGTGTCGCTGAACAGCAGGGCATACACCGGGTAGAGCAGGACGAGGTCGGCGAGGAACGCGTACGCGTACAGCGTGGCGGCCAGCCGGCGCACGCGGGCGGAGTCGAGTGTCATGAGGCCTTTCCCCAGGGTCGCAACGGGCACCGGATGAACGGCGCCCGTGGCGGCCCGCGGGGGTGGCCCCTACGGGTGGATCAACATCGCCACGTCATACGGCGATGGTATTCGCCGGCAGCCCGGCCTCGCCAGGCGATTAATCATCGGCTGCTCAGGTAGTCCTCGATCTCCTGGCGACGCTGGTAGACCTCCGCCTCCGCCTCGGTCGGGTGGTGGTGCGGCACCAGCAGGCCGAAGAAGATCATCACGGCCAGGGCGGCCCAGCCCCACCACGGCACGCCCAGGCTCGTGAAACCGCTCATGATGCCGGCGACGACGTCGGCGGCCGCGGCCATCAGCGGCCGCCAGCTCGGATACGGGTACGGGTACGGTGCATGTCGGCTCCTCTGCTCCGGCGGTCGAAATCGACAATCGGATGGCCGCCGCCGGAGCTGAGCCCTTCTCCGTGGTGAGGTCAGCCGGCCCCGGCCCGGGCGGCGAGCATCTCCAGGTAGTGCGGGTTGTGCATGACGCCCAGAACATTGCCGTACGGGTCGATCACCGACGCCGTCGCGAAGCCCTCGCCGTCGCCGTGGTGGGTGATCGGCTGATATTCGGTCGCGCCCAGCGCGAGCAGCCGCGCTACCGTGCCGGCGAGGTCGTCGACGTGCCAGTGCATGACCGCGCCGCCGGGCGTGGTGGCCGCGCCGGGCGGGGCGTACCGGCGGTTGATCAGGCCGAGCTCGTCCTGGTCGTCGCCGATCCGGAACTCGACGTACGCCGGTTCCGCGGGCGCCGGCGGGAAGGCGTAGTACGGCTTCGTGCCGAACAGTTCGGCGTACCAGTCCGCCGCCGCGGCCAGGTCGTCGGCGTAGAAGCTGATGGTGGCGAATCCTCGGAACATCGGTTTCTCCCTGCGCTCTGCTCGGTGAACCTCCTCATCATGCGGGGTTGAAGTGCTCACCAAGTGAGCACTTTTCCTGACAGGATCGCGGCATGCGTGCGGACCGGTTGGTGGCCACCCTGTTGGTGCTGCAGGCCCGGGGGCGGGTGACCGCCGCCGAGCTGGCCGACGAATTGGAGATCTCGGTGGCCACCGCCCGGCGCGACCTGGCGGCGCTGTCCACGGCCGGTGTCCCGGTCTATCCGCAGCCCGGCCGGGGCGGTGGCTGGTCGCTGGTCGGCGGCGCCCGTACCGATCTCACCGGGCTCACCTCGACCGAGGCCCGGGCGCTCTTCCTGATGGCCGGGCCTGCCGCCGCGGTGGCGCCGCCGATCCGGTCGGCGCTGCGCAAGCTGATCAGGGCGCTGCCGGACCCGTTCCGGGCCGACGCCGAGGCGGCGGCCGACGTCGTCGTGGTCGACCCGGCCCGCTGGGGCGAGCGCGACAAGCAACGGCCGGCACTGGTCGACCTGCTCCAGGACGCCGTCGTCCGCCGCCGCAAGGTCATGCTGGACTACACCGGCCGCGGCGGGGTGTCGCGGCGGCTCGTCGATCCGCTCGGGCTCGTCGACAAGGACGACGTCTGGTATCTGGTGGCGGGCACCGAGAAGGGGCAGCGGACCTTCCGGGTGGAGCGGATCGCGGCCGCGGAGGTGACCGGCCAGGTCGCCGAGCGGCCCGCCGGCTTCGACCTGTCCCGCGAGTGGGAACGGGTGGTCGGCGAGGTGGAGCAGCGCCGTTCGCTGCTGTCCGCGACGGTGCTGATCGCCGGGCGCCTGCTGCCGGTGCTGCGTGACCACTTCGGCCGGCACTGCGAGTCGCTGGAGTCCCTGCCGGACGGCCGGGTCCGGGTGCGGGTCGCGGCCCCGATGGCGCTGTCCATCGCGGAGCAGCTCGCCGGCTGGGGCGCGGCCGTCGAGGTGGTCGAGCCGGAGCCGGTACGGGCCGAGCTCGCCCGCCTCGGTGCGGAGCTCGTCGCCCGATACGGTCCGGCATAGGCTGTCCGGGTGTCACCCCCCGCACCCCTGCTGCTCGTCCTGGACGGCAACAGCCTGCTGCACCGCGCCTACCACGCCGCCGCCATGGAGGGGCTGCTGGACCAGGCGGGCCGGCCGGTGTGGGCGCTGCGCGGGCTGGTCGGCTACCTCGCCCGCGCGGCCGCGCACCTACGCCCGGATGCCGTGCTGGTCGGCTTCGACTGTCCCGACGACTCCGCGCGGCGGGTCGACTACCCCGCGTACAAGGCGCACCGGCCCGACAAGCCGGCGGACCTCAGCGAGCAGATCGCCGGTGCCCCCGGGCTGCTGGGCGCGGCCGGGGTGTGCACGGTCGTGCCGCCCGCGTACGAGGCCGACGACGTGCTGGCCAGCTCGGCCGCGCAGGCCCGCCGGCACGGCTGGCGGTCGGTGCTGATGACCAGCGACCGGGACGCCTTCGCGCTGATCGACGACACCACCTCGGTGTTGCGGGTCCGCAACGGCGGCTTCGACGAGGCCGTCCTGGTCGACCCCGAAGGCCTGCTGGCGCTCTGCGGCGTACGGGCGGCGCAGTACCGCGACTACGCTGCCCTGCGCGGCGACCCCTCCGACAACCTGCCCGGGGTCCGCCGGTTCGGCGCGGCCACCGCGGCCCGGCTGCTGGCCGCCTTCGACACCATCGAGGCCGCCTGGGCGGCCATCGACGCCGCCGACGCGCAGGCGGTGCGCGACGTCGTCGGCGCCCAGGCCACCGACGAGCTGGGCCGGCCGGAGACCCGGCAGATCATCGAGCGCAACCGCCGGCTCATGCGGATGCGCGCGGACCTGCCGATGCCGGAGCTGCACGCGGCCCGGCTGCCGCTGCGGCTCGGCGCGGTCCGCTCCGTCCTGTCCGGACGCGGCATCAACTTCGGGCCGTCGCTGTGGGCGCTGACCGGCGGGAGCCCGCCGGTCGTGAGCACCGAGACGATGCCCGAGCTGCAGCCCTGGCGGCTGCGAGGCGGGCTGACGAGTCGCCGGGATCCCACCCCGGGCCAGCTCTCGCTCTTCTGATCGGCGCCGACCGGGCCGCGAGCCGGCCTGATCGCGAGCCAGCCTGATCGCGGCGGTAGGATCGCGGAATCGGTCGTCCGGTTGGTCTCTGTGCGCGCGGTTCATTGGTAACGTCGCGCCATGCCGACGGATTCCATCGACCGTACCCGCTTGCGGGTTTTGACGGACCGCGAGCGGGCCGCCTTCGCCGACCGGCATCCCCGGTCGGCCGCGGCCTACGCCCGCGCCGACCACCTGTTCGGCCGGGTGCCGATGACCTGGATGAACAAGAGCGCCGCCGGCTACCCGGTCTACCTCGACCGGGCCCGCGGGGCCCGGCTCACCGACATCGACGGCCACGAGTACGTGGATTTCTGCCTCGGTGACACCGCGGCGATGGCCGGGCACTCCCCCGCGCCGGTCGTCGCCGCGGTCACCCGGCGCCTGGCCGACCTGGGCGGCGCCAGCACGATGGTGCCGACCGAGGACGCCGCGCTGGTCGGCGCCGAACTGAGCCGCCGCTTCGGCCTGCCGGCCTGGAGTTTCGCGCTCACCGCCACCGACGCCAACCGCTGGGCGATCCGGCTGCTGCGCGCGGTCACCGGCCGCACCCGCATCCTGGTCAACAGCTACTGCTACCACGGCTCGGTCGACGAGTCGCTCATAGTAGTGGGCCCGGACGGCCGGCCACGCAGCCGCGAAGGCAACGTCGGCGCGCCCGGCGACGTGACCCTGACCAGCAGGGTCGCCGAGTTCAACGACCTCGACGGGCTGGCCCGGGAGCTGGCGCACGGCGACGTCGCCGCGGTGCTGATGGAACCGGCGCTGACCAACATCGGCATCGTGCTGCCCGAGCCGGGCTACCTCGCCGGGGTCCGGGCACTGACCCGGGAGCACGGCACATACCTGGTCAACGACGAGACACACACCTTCTCCGCCGGTCCCGGCGGCGCGACCGCCGCCTGGTCCCTGAGCCCAGACGTGATCACCATCGGCAAGGCCATCGGGGGCGGCATCCCGGTCGGCGCGTACGGGCTGAGCACCGAACTCGCCGAACGGCTCACCGGTCGCGCCGACCTCGACCTGATCGACATGGGTGGCGTCGGCGGCACCCTCGCGGGCAACCCGGTATCGATGGCCGCCACCCGGGCAACGCTGGCGGAGGTGCTCACCGACGCCGCATTCACCGGCATGATCGAGGTGGCCACCACCTTCGCCGACGGCGTCCGGAAGATCATCGCCGACTACGCCCTGCCCTGGTCGGTGGCCCAACTCGGGGCGCGAGTGGAATACCGCTTCGCCACCCCGGCGCCGCGCACCGGCACCGCCTCGGCCGCCACCACCGACGCCGAGCTGGAAGACTTTCTGCACACGTACCTGATGAACCGGGGTGTCCTGCTGACCCCGTTCCACAACATGGCGCTGATGTGCCCCCAGACCACGACGGACGACGTGGCCCGCCACCACGAGATCTTCGCCGCCGCCCTCGGCGAGCTGCTCGCGTAGCTGGGTTTGGTGGTCGTCGGATCGGTGCGCCTTTCGGCCATCTGTCGGGTGACGGCCGCGCTCGCTGCGCGGATCTTGGGGCGAGCGGGCGAGCGCTCACCAGGGTCCAGCGGCGCGCGGTTGATATCCGCCTATTTGCCCAGCGACGGCCGCCCCCTGCGGATCTTGAAGCGCGCGGGCGCGAAGGAGCCTTGTTCATGAGTGATTCCTTCGCCATCCCGTCCGGGTGACAGAAACCGATGGAAACCCGCGGCTGGCCGCACCTTTGCCCCAGCTTCTGGGCCCTGCGTGTCACCCGAAGGAGGTGGCAACGATCTTGGAAGACACTCGCGAACAAAGCTCGAAGGAGGCTTGCTCACCAGCATTTCAGGCTGTCCGTCGAGTCGCCCATACGGCCAGCGACGAATTCGTGACGTAACGGAACTTTCCAGGCGGGATGGGGTGCCCAGGTCGCGCCCCGCCGGCTGGCACACCCGGCTTCGGGCAGTCGGCTCACAGATCTTGGAGAACTACGGCGCGCTCAGCGCCCGCACGCACCAAGGTCGCGGTCGCCGGAAGCAATATGCGGTGTTTTGTGAGGTCTGCGCCCAGGGTGTGGGACCGGATGCTCAGGAGGTGGTATCCGTGCCCGGCATGCGGGACGGGGCTCATCAACTGGACATGGTGCCGCATGGTGGACCGTCGAGGGAAGCTCGGAGCGGAGCGTCCCTCTCCAAGGTTGTCCGCGCTCGCCGCCGGCCGCCCCACCACCGATCTTGGAACGCACGGGCACGGACCGGATCGTCACTGTCCCGCGGGGAGCGCGGGCCGGGCCGCCGGGCCGCCGGACCGCCGGGCCGCCGGGGTCCGCAGGTCGGGCCGTCGGGCCGCCGGGGTCCGCAGGTCGGGCCGCCGGGGTCCGCAGGTCGGGCCGCCGGGGTCCGCAGGTCGGTTCTCCCTCCGCGCCGCGGTCGATCTTCCCGGCCGGCGGGCGGCGGTCGTCCCCGCCGATGCTCCAGTGTGGTCTCGCCACGTGTTGACACCTCGCGTGCGCTGGGCGAGTGTTCCGAAGATGAGCGACGACTGGCCGGCGGCGGGCACCCTTCTGGCGTTCCGCTACCGCCTGGTGTCTCGCCTGGAGACCGGCGGCATGGCCGAGATCTGGCACGCCCAGGACGAGTTGCTGGCCCGGCCGGTCGCCCTGAAGCTGCCCATCGGCCTGGACCAGGCCCGTACGGACGTGCTCCAGCTCGCCTGGAAAGAGGCCCGGATGGGTGCGCGGCTGTCGCACCCCAGCATCGCCGCGGTGCACGACTACGACGAGGCGGTCCGCCCGGATGGCTCGGTGGCGCCGTTCGTGGTGATGGAGTTGCTGGCCGGCGAGACGCTGGCGGCCCGGCTGGCCCGCGCGCCGCTGCCGTGGCGCGAGGCCGCCGCGATCGGCGCCGCGGTGGCCGGCGCGCTGACCGCGGCACATGCCAGCGGGGTCGTGCACCGCGACGTGAAGCCGGGCAACGTCATGCTGACCCCGACCGGCGTCAAGATCCTCGACTTCGGCATCAGCGCGGTCACCGGCGAGCCGGACGACGACGAGACCGGCGCGACCTTCGGAACCCCGGCGTACGTGGCCCCGGAACGGCTCGACGGCAAGCCCGCCGAACCGGCGACCGATGTGTACGGCCTGGGTGTGCTGCTGTTCGAGATGCTGACCGGGCAGCCGCCGTACCCGGTGGACACCTGGGAGGAGCTGGCGGCGGCCCGCGCGGGCGGGGCACCAGGGCTGCCGTCCGCCCTGCCCCCGGCGCTGCGCGAGCTGGTGCGACGCTGCCTGGTCGACGAGCCGGACCAGCGACCGACCGCCGCGGCGGTCGGCGACGGGCTGGCGGACCTGGTCACGCCGCCCACCGCGACGGACCGGCCCTCATCGCCGCCTGCGGCCGCCGGGACGACGCAGCCGGAGCACTACCCGACGCACACCCCGGCGGCCGGGGCCGGGCACCCCCCGCACAACCCGGCATCCCGGGCCGCACAGCCAGCACCCAACCCGGCGATCGGGAGCACGCAGCCGACGCACGACCCGGCGGCCGGGGCCGGGCACCCGAGGCACGGCCCGGCGGCCGGGGCCGGGCACCCGGCGCAGGACCCGGCCGACGGTGGCGGGCCGGCGCGCGGGTCGGGCGGCGGGGCGCGGTCGGGTTCGCGTCGCCGGCGGCTGGTGCTCTGGTCCTCGCTCGTGGCGTTGGCCGTCTCGGTGCTCGCCCTGTTCGCGGCGCTGGGCTCCTCGCGGCCGACCGTGGAGGCCGGGCGTTCCCCGGCGGCGACACCGCCCCCGTCGAGCCCGCCCCTGTCGAGCCCGGAGTTCGCGGCGCCCGCGACGGCGACCCCGCGGACCGCCCTTCGTACGGCCGAGCCGCTGGATGTCGACGTCGCGCTCGCGCGGGTTCGCTCGGCGGTCGAGGCCGGCCGGGCCGAGGGGCAGATCCGGCCGGATGTCGCGGTCGACCTGCTCAACCTGCTCCGGCCGCTGGGCCGCGCGGACCCGGGCGAGGCGGACGACCAGGTGGCCGAGCTGCGGCGCAAGCTGCGCGACCGGGTCGACGAGGGCAGCGTGGACGGCGCCCGCGCCGAGATCCTGCTTTCCCGCCTGGCCGACCTGCACGCGGCGCTAAGCTCGGGCTGACCCACGGCCCGAAACCAGCTGCCCGCGAAACCAGCTGCCCGCGAAACGCAAAGACGCCGGCGGGTGGGTCAGGCCGAGCCGCGGACGACCAGGCGGGTGCTCAGCACGGGTCCGCCCGGCCCGGGGTCGTTGCCGTCAATCTTGGCGAGCAGCAGCCGGACCAGCTGCCGGCCCATCTCCTCGATCGGCTGGTGCACGCTGGTCAGCGGCGGGTCGGTGTGCCGGGCGATCACCGAGTCGTCGAAGCCGATCACCGCGATGTCCCCCGGTGCCGACAGCCCGCGCTCGCGCATCGCCCGCAAGGCACCCGCGGCCATCATGTCGGACGCCGCGAAGACCGCGTCGATGCCCGGATGCCGGTCGAGCAGCTCCCGCATCGCCGCGGCGCCGCTCTCCTCGCTGAAGTCGCCGTGCGCGACGATCCCCTCGCCCACCACGTCGCGGTAGCCGTCGAGGCGGGCCAGGCCGGGGGCCATGTCCATCGACCCGGTGATGGTGGCGATCCGCCGGCGCCCCGACCGGCGCAGGTAGTCCACGGCCTCCCGGGCGCCGCCGCGGTTGTCCGCGTCGACGAAACAGCCCTGCTCCGGCTGGGTCGGCCGGCCCGCCCGCACCGTGGCCACGCCCCGCTGCTCCAGCTTCGACATCAGGTTGTCGGTGCCGTGCAGCGACAACAGCAGGGCGCCGTCGACGTGCTGGCGGGTGAGGTAGCCCTCCAGCCGTTCCCGTTCCTGGGCCGACTGGGAGATCATCAGGATCATCTGCAGGTTTCGTTCCACCAGGACGGACGCGATGGACTGCACGATGCGGCCGAAGAACGGCTCGGCGAAGAACCGTTCCCCGGACTCGAAGATGACCAGGGCGATCGAGTCGGTCCGCTGGGTCACCAGCGTGCGGGCGGCCCGGTTCGGCACGTAGCCCAGCTCGGCGATCGCGTCCTCGACCGCGGCCTTGGCGCCGGGGCTGACCTGCGCCGACCCGTTGACCACCCGGGACACGGTGCCGCGGCCGACCCCGGCCCGTTCCGCGACCTGGTCGAGGGTCGGGCGTCCGGTGGATCGGGACCGGTCTGTCGTCATCGGTCCTCCCCGGTGAGCATGTGATCGTCCTTTCCGCATCCCAGCCACGCCAGGCACAACCTACCCTGCACCTCAGTCGAACGACGGCGGCCGGGTCGTCGAGGGTGGCACCCGGTACCGCCCCAGGGTGAGGCCCATGATGCTGCTGAAGACCGGCGCCGCCACGTCGCCGCCGGTGCCCTGCGGCACCGCCGCCGAGACCGCGACGACGTAACGGGGCGCCTCGGCCGGCGCCATGCCGATGAACGAGACCGTGTTCGCGGTGGTGTAGCGGCCGTTGACGAGGCGGTCCACCGTGCCGGTCTTGCCCGCCACCCGGTAGCCGGGTACGGCCGCGCGGCCGCCGGTGGCACCGGGCAGCACCACGACGGCCTCCAGCATCGTCCGGACCTCGGCGGCCACCTGAGGGCTGATCACCCGCCGGGTACGCGGCGCCGCGGCGGGCGCCACCACGCCGTCGGCGTCGACGGTGGACCGCACCAGGCTCGGCGAGACGTACACGCCGTCGTTGGCGATGGCCGCGTACCCCGCCGCCAGCTGGATCAGGGTCGCGTCCACGCTGGCGCCGATCGGCACCGAGCCGGAGGCCGAGGGGCTCCAGCTCGCCGGGGGCAGCAGCCGGCCGGCGTTCTCACCGGGCATGCCCTCCTGGGTGGCGCTGCCGAGCCCGAAGCGCTGCTGGTATTCGAAGATCCGCCGGGGGCCGAGCCGGTCGGCGACCGCGATCGTGCCAACGTTCGACGAGTACGCGAGCACCCGCGCGATCGTGAGGTGGGTGCCGGGCGGCTGCGGGTGGTCGTCGGCGAACGGCGTACCGCCGCGCACCAGGGGTGCACCCGCCGGCACCGTCGTGTCCGCGGTGATCAGACCCTCCTGCAGAGCCGCGGCCACGACGAAGGCCTTGTGGGTGGATCCTGGCTCGGCGGCGACGCTGCTCGCGGCGTCGGCCCGCCGGGCGGGCGGGTAGTCCAGCGGCTTCGCCGCGTTGAAGCCCGGGCAGCTCGCCTGGGCCAGCACCTCGCCGGTGCGCACGTCCAGGACCACCGCCGCCCCGACGGTCGCGTTCGCCTGCGCGAGCGGCGGGCACAGCGCGCGCTGGGTCTCGAACTGCAGGTCCCGGTCGATGGTCAGGTGCAGCGTGGCGCCGGGGCGGGCCGGGGTCAGCCGGTGGTAGCCGCTGGGGATCTCCTTGGCCAGCCGGCCGTCGTCGACCCGGGGGTTGCCGCGCTCGTAGACGAGCCGGCCGTCCCTGCCGCGCAGCAGGCCGTCGTAGCGGGCCTCCAAACCCTCCAGACCGGTACGGTCCTCGCCGGTGAAGCCGATCAGGTTGGCGGCCAGGTCGGCGCCGGGCACGTCACGTCGCTCGTCGCGGCCGGTGCCGATGCCGGCCAGCCCGAGACCGTCGACGCCGTGCGCGCGCGAGATGTCGATGCCGCGGGCCAGGTATGCGAAGCGGGAGGGGGTGCCGTCGGACCGGTGCCGCTTCGCCATCAGCCCGGCGAGCCGGGACGGGGCGACGCCGAGCAGCGGGGACAGCCGGGCGGCGGCGGCCGGGCCGTCCCTGATCAGCTCGGGGTCGGCGTAGACGTACCGGGACTCGACGCTGCGGGCCAGGACGGCGCCGGACCGGTCCACGATGCTGCCGCGCGCCGCCGGCAGCGTGATCTCCACGAGCCGGGTGCGCTGTTGCTCCAGCAGCACCCCCAGCGCCTCGGGTGACTGACCGACCTGCAGCACCACCAGCCGCATCCCGATGGCGACGAACAGCGCCAGGGCGAACACGGTGGCCAGCCGGATCCGGCGGCGGCTGCCGGCCAGCCGCCGGCGGGACGGTGGCGGCGGCGTGGACGCCGGGGCACGCCGTTCCGGGGCGGTCTCCGGGCCGCCCCGGGGCCGGGGAAGAACGGGCCGCCGCGGCCGCGGTTCCGGAGCCGGCCGATCCGCGGTGGCGACCGATGGGGCCGGCCGATCCACGGCGGCGGCCGGCGAGGCCGGGCGTTCCACGGCGGCCGTCGGTGGGGCCGGGCGACGGGTTGCGCGCCGGGTGCCGAACAGGTCCAGGGCGTCGCGCAGCGGATCGCCGGCGCCGCCGCGGGGCGCGGCCGGGTCTCGCGGGAGGTACGGGCGTTCGCGGGGCATGGCGGCCGTCCCTGGCATCAGCGGCATCGATGACGAGGATCTTGTCAGGCCCGCTCCACCCGCCGGCCACCACCGCCGCCACCGCAGCGCCGCCAGCGTGTCGAGCGCCGCCGAAGGCGTGGGGCCGACCGGTCGCAGAACCGGAGACAGACCGTCGACCCGGAGAACAAAGTCGGCGGTTTGTCTCCGGTCCGGTGCCCGCCGTCCGACATGTGAGGCGTGCAACTCTGGACCGGATCCGACGCCTCCTTGGCGCAGTACCGTGCGCGGCAGATCCGGCTCGATTTGTGGATCATCGCCGCGCTCACTCTCATGGGCACGGTTCGCGTCGAGGTGGCCTGGGCGCCGCAGCACCGGTGGTGGCTCGTACCGCTGGGGTTGAGTTTGGTCCTGCTGCTGGCCGCGAGCGCGCTGCCGTGGACCCGGATCGCCCGGCGTGCCGACTGGCACCGCTGGCTCACCGCCTGGTACGGCGCCAACCTGGCCGGCCTGTACGCCTTCAACCAGTTCGACACCGACCACCTGGTGATCTACCCGACCGGCCTGATCGTGATCGTCGTGTCCGCCGCGGCGGTGTGCCGGCCCCGGACGATCCTGGGGCTAGGCGTGCTCGGCCAGGCCGGTTATCTCCTCCGCGCCGTCACCACGGCGGGGGCCGACCCCACGCTGGTGGTGTCGCTGTCCATGGTGCTGACCGTGGTGGTCGGGCTGTGCGTGCTGACCGCACACAACCGCCGCCAGCAGGATCTCCAGCGGGCCGTCGCCGACCACCGCAACGAGGCCATGCTCGAGAACGGCTCGGACGCCGTGCTGGCCGTCGCGGACGGCGGGGTGGTCTTCGCCAGTTCGTCGTCCGGCCGGGTCCTGGGCCAGGACGCGTCGCGCTTCACCAACGAGGCCCTGGTGGCGATGACCCACCCCGACGATCTGCCCATCGTGTCCGTCTGGATGGCCGACCTGCGCGCGGCGGGGACGGGTCACACCGCACGGATCGACTCGCGGTGCCGGCACGCCGACGGGCGGTGGATCAACGTGCAGGTGACCGGCACCAACCGGCTGCACGACCCGCACATCGGCGCGGTCGTGCTGACCATCCGGGACGTGAGCGACCAGAAGGCCCTCGAGGGTGAGCTCACCCGGCAGGCGTTCCACGACTCGCTCACCGGGCTGCCCAACCGGGCCCTGCTCGGCGACCGGATGAACCAGGCGGTCGCCCGCAACCTGCGCGGCAACGGCCGGGTGGAGCTGCTGCTGGTCGACCTGGACGACTTCAAGAAGGTCAACGACACCCTCGGGCACGTCGCCGGCGACGAGCTGATCCGGGCCGTCGCGGAGCGGATGAACGGCTGCATCCGGCCGTCCGACACGCTGGCGCGGCTCGGCGGGGACGAGTTCGCGGTGCTCGTGGAGGGCCTCGACGATCTGGAGCTGGCGGCGCTCGCCGAACGCCTGCTGGAGATCGTCCGGCTGCCCGTCCGGGTCGGCCACCGCGACCTGATCACCACCGCCAGCATCGGCATCGCCTCGGCCAAGATCACCAACACCTCGACCGAGGCCGACACCCACGAACTGCTGCGCGACGCCGACCTGGCCATGTACGCGGCCAAGACCGCCGGCCGCGACCGCTACGTGGTGTTCGACGAGTCGATGTACGCCGACGCCGTCCAGGAGGCCGAGGCCCGGGTACGGCTGGAGCAGGCACTGGCCGCCGACGAGTTCCTCGTGCACTACCAGCCGATCGTCGACCTGCCGTCCGGCGAGCTGATCGGCGTCGAGGCGCTGGTGCGCTGGCAGCATCCCGAGCGCGGGCTGCTGGGACCGGACACCTTCATCGGCCTGGCCGAGCAGACCGGGATCATCGTGCCGCTCGGGCACTGGGTGCTGGCCGAGGCGTGCCGGCAGGCGGCCACCTGGCACCGGGAGGTGCCGGGGGCGCAGCAGTTGCGGGTGAGCGTCAACCTGTCCGCCCGCCAGTTCCAGCACACGGACCTCGTGGCCGACGTCGCCGCGGTCCTGCGGGACTCGGGCATCGACCCCGGGCGGGTGGTCCTGGAGATCACCGAGTCGCTGCTGATGCAGGACACCGACGCCACCATCAGCACCCTGCGCGACCTGCGCGACCTGGGCGTGCACATCGCCATCGACGACTTCGGCACCGGCTACTCGTCGCTGTCCTACCTGCGGCGCTTCCCGATCGACATCCTGAAGATCGACAAGGCGTTCATCGACGGCATCGCGACCGACCCCGACGACGCCACCCTGGCCGAGGCGGTCGTGCAACTGGGCCGGGCGCTGCGGCTGCAGACCGTGGCCGAGGGCATCGAGAACGTCGACCAGCACTCCCTGCTCAGCGCGCTGGGCTGCACGTACGGTCAGGGCTATCTCTTCGCCCGCCCGGCCGGGTCGGCGCAGATCGAGGCGCTGCTGCGGCAGTCCCGCGACGGCGGCGGGCCGGACACCGGCCCGGCCGACTGGTGGAGCACGCCGAAGGCCGTCGGCCCGACGCCCTGAGGCGGGACGCTGCCCCAGGAGCGACCCCATCGTGACACCCTGCGCAAGGTGCGGATCAACCGTCGAGCACACTTCTGCGAATGGGAGATGTGATTGTGCTCGGCGCCGGTGCTGCCGGTCTCGCCGTGGCAGCTCAGCTCAAGGCGCGTGGTGTGGACTGCGTCGTCCTCGAGCGCGGCCCCGGGGTAGGCACCAGTTGGCGCGGCCGGTATGACCGTCTACCGGAACGGGCCTTCAACGCGATGGCCGCCGCAATGGCCCGGGTGGAGATGCCGGATCTGCGGCCGTACGGCATCGGCCGTCCGGCGGAAGGATTGATGACTCGGCTGCGCACCAAGCGCTACGTGCCGTTGCAGGATGTCGGCATCGTCCGGGACGTCATGTCCGGGCGGGTGCGCCCGGTCGGTGCCGTGCAGGGCTTCACCGCTACGTCGGTGCTGCTGGCGGACGGCACGAGCGTGCAGCCGGACGCGGTCATCGCGGCCACCGGGTACGGGACCGGTCTGCGTGATCTGTTCGAGGAGCCTTCGTTGTTCGATGAGACCGGCGTGCCCTGGGTACATGGGGGTGCGCCCGCTCGGCCGGGCCTGTTCTTCATGGGGTACGACGTCACGCTCGGCGGGATGCTTCGTCAGGCGGCGAAGGAGTCGCGCCTCGTGGCCCGGGCCATCCGAAGCGGTCGGCCGCGCGGCGCGCGAGCCGACCGGCCGCCGGAACCGCTCAGCTGATCCACTTCACGGAGCCGTTGAAGACGTTGGTCCAGTTGAAGACGGCCATGTTGTCCCAGCCGTCGCCCGAGGTCGCGATGTTCGCCGGGTTCCAGCCGTTGCCGGGCACCGCGGTCCAGGTCGGCTCCCAGTAGAAGACGCCGACGGCGCCGCCCGCCTTGGCCGCGTTCTGCACGGCGGTGAACGCCGCGGCCTGGCCGGCCCAGGTGGCCGGATAGCCGGAGCAGGCCGTGTTGATGCTGTTGCCGGTGCTGTCGGCGTTGTTCGTCGTGAACGGGGTCGCGGTCTCGGCCAGGATCGTCGGCTTGCCGTAGCGGGAGATCATGTCGGCGATGACGCTGGTCATGTTGGCCATCGTGCCGTGCCAGTTGCAGTAGTACGACAGGGCGGTGATGTCCCAGGCGACGCCCTTGGCCTTGATGCCGTCGTAGAACCAGCGGGCGTACGCGTCGCTGTCCGAGTTGGCGGTGTGGATGATCACCTGGGTCGAGGAGTTGCAGGCCTTGGTCGCGTTGTAGCCCGACTTGAGCAGCAGGCTCAGGTTGGTGAAGTCGTTGTTGACGACCTTGCCGTCGTTCCACAGCATGCCGACGTTGATCTCGTTGCCGATCTGCACGCTGTCCGGCGTGGTGCCCTGCGCCTTGAGGCTGGTGCACAGCCCGTACGTGTAGTTGTAGACGTCCGTGGTCAGCGCGCTGATCCCGTGGCTGGACCAGGCCGCGGGCTTGGTCTGCACGCCCGGGTCGGCCCAGGTGTCCGAGTAGTGGAAGTCGATCAGCAGCTTGAAGCCCTTGGCCTTGACCGTCCTGGCGTACGCCAGCACCTTGGCGGCGTTGTTGTAGCCGCTGACCGGGTTGTTCCACACCCGCAGCCGGACGTAGTTGACCCCGGCGCCCGCGAGGATGTCGAGCGGGTCGGCGACGGCGCCGGCGGCCGTGTAGTACTTCGCGCCCAGGTCGCCGGCGCGTTGCAGGGTGGAGATGTCGGCGCCGCGCATCGACAGCGTGGCGGCCTGCGCTTGCGAGGGTACGGCGAGCGCCGCGGCGCCCACGGTGACGGCGAGAACGGCGCCGAGGACGCCGATCCGGTTACGGACTTCACGGGGAAACATGCGCGACCGCCTGTCGATCGAATCTTCTCGATGCTGGGAGCGCTCACAGTAATGCGTGCACCGGGATGTTGTAAATATGTTGCCGGGAAGTTAAAGCACCAGCTCAGCGTGGTTGGCTTGGAAATTGGGAGCGCTCACAGTCTCAACCTGCCTTCGATCGACATGTATCGTTTGACTTAGTTGTGACTCCAAACTAACGAAGGAGGGATCATGAGACGTTCCCTGCGGGTGCTCACCGGGACGCTCGTCGCCGTGCTGCTGGCCGCCGCGTCCGCCCTGGTCGCCGCACCGGCCCAGGCCGCCGTGTGGTCGTCGTCGGACCGGTGGGGCACCTGGTCGAGCAACGGCTACACGCTGTACAACAACGTCTGGGGCTCGGGCTACGGGCCGCAGACGATCTGGGCCAACTCCACCTCGAACTGGGGCGTGTGGGCGAACCACCCGAACACCGGCGGCATCAAGGCGTACCCGAACGCCACCCGCTACCTCGGCAAGCGGGTCAGCACGCTGGGCACCACCACCAGCAGCTTCAACGTCAGCGTGCCGACCAGCGGCGTCGCGTTCACCACCGCGTACGACATCTGGTCGTCCGACAACGCGCACGAGATCATGCTGTGGATGAACAAGTACGGCGCGGTCGGCCCGCTCGGCAGCCTGCAGACGACCACGTCGGTCGGCGGTCACACCTGGGCGATCTACCGCGGCTCGAACGGCTCGAACCAGGTGTACTCGTTCGTCCGGACCAGCAACACCAACGCCGGCACCGTGGACATCAGGGCGATCGCGCAGTGGATCCGGGCCCGGGGCTGGTTCGGCGACGTGACGATCGGCAACGTGCAGCTCGGCTACGAGATCACGTCGTCGTCCGGCGGCAAGGACTTCGTCACCAACTCGTTCTCCGTCACGGGCTGAGCGCGCCTCGGTGCCGGGGGTGAAGCGGTCAGGATTCCCGGATGACCGCGGCACCCCCGGGCGGCAGCAGGACCGTGCCGCTCACCGCCGCACCGGTCAGCAGATCGACCCCCTCGGCGGGCACTTCGCACCCGTCGCCGGTGTGGTTCAGCAGGAACAGCCACGACCGGTCGCCGGCCCGCCGGCGCACCGCTTCCACCCCGGGCGGAGACCCGGCATGCTCCGGCACGGCCCCGGCCGACGCCGCGACCGTGGCGAGCAGGTCGCCGTAGTTGTCCGGGTCGAGGCGGGTGGAGACGTAGTACGCCACGCCGTCCCCAACGCTGTGGCGCGTCACCGCCGGCCTACCGTCGAGGACACCACCGGCGTACCGGAAAACGGCCTGCGCCCCGACCAGGTGCACGGTCTCGCTCCACAGCTCACCGGTCACCGCGGGAAAGCCCGCGGCACCATCCGCCACCGGAGAAGGGGCCGCAAGACGATCGACCGTCGGCGGCGAGAGCGCGACCCGTTCATCCGGGCCAAGCGGATGAAACTCCTCCACCCGGACCCCGAGCAGTTCCCGCAACGCCCCCGGATACCCACCGGTCCGCACCCGGCCGTACTCATCCGCGACGCCCGTCAGGTAGGTGACGACCAGACGGCCGCCACCCTCGACCCAGGACCGCAGGTCCGCGGCCTGGGCGTCGGTCATCAGGTAGTGCCCCGGCAGGATCAGCATCCGGTACGCCGACAGCTCCTCCAGCGCACCGATCACGTCCGTCACGATGCCCCGGCGCCACAGGGCCCGGTGTGCGTGTTCGGCCTCCTCGGCGTGGTCCAGCCGATCGGACGGCAGCCCGGCCGCCTGCAGCGCCCACGCCGACGGCTCGTCGTACCCGATCGCCACCCGGGCCACCACCGTGCCCTCGGCCGTCTCGCCGATCCGGTCCAGTGCCTCGCCCAGGGCGACCGCCTCGCGGTAGACCCGGCTGTCCGGGCCCGCGTGCGGCACCAGTGCGGAGTGGAAGAGCTCGGCTCCCCCGCGCGGCGCGCGCCACTGGAAGAACAGCGCACCCCGCGAGCCCCTCGCCACGGCGGCCAGGCTCTGCCGGGCCATTCTGCCCGGTTCCTTGGTGTGCATCCGGCCGGCCGCGTAGATGAGGTTCGGCGCGGTTTCCATCAGCAGCCAGCCCGGCCCGCCGGGGCCGCACCGGGCCCAGCCGCGGGCCAGGTCGGCCGCGAACGCCGCCTGTTCCTCCGCGCCGGGGCCGGGGTCGGTCGGGTAGTGGTCGATCGCGACCAGGTCGACCTCGCGGGCCCAGCGGGCGTGGTCGACCGGCACCCAGCCGCCGAGCACGAAGTTCGTGGTCACCGGCACGCCGGGGGTCGCGGCCCGGAGCACGTCGCGCTGCTCGGTGTACGCGGCGAGCAACTCGTCCGAGGTGAACCGGCGGAAGTCGAGCACCTGGGCGGGGTTGGGCAGGTACTGGGTGCGGCGCGGCGGCCGGATCTGCGCCCAGTCGGTGTAGTGCTGGCCCCAGAACGCCGTGGTCCACGCGTCGTTGAGCTGGTCGAGGTCGCCGTAGCGGTGCCGCAGCCAGGCCCGGAAGGCCTCGGCCGTCAGCTCGCAGTGGCAGGTGGTGCCGTACTCGTTGTGCACGTGCCACATCGTCAACGCCGGGTGGCCGCGGTAGTGCTCGCCCAGGGCGGCGGCGATCCGGCGGGCGGCCGTGCGGTAGGCCGGCGCGCTCGCGCAGTACGTGTCGCGGCTGCCGTGGCTGAGCCGGACACCGTCGGCGTTCACCGGCAGCGCCTCCGGGTGGGCCAGGCTGAACCACGGCGGCGGGGACGCGGTCGGGGTGGCCAGCGCCGCCCCGACGCCGTGGCCGGCCAGCCGGTCGAGCACCTTGTCGAGCCAGCCGAAGTCGTACCGGCCCGGGGCCGGCTCGAGCTTGGACCAGGCGAAGACGCCGACGGTAGCGGTGGTGACCCGGGCCCGGCGCATCAGCTCGGCGTCCTCGGCGTGCACGTCGGCGGGCCATTGCTCCGGGTTGTAGTCCCCGCCGTACAGCAGTCGTGGCATGCCTCAGCCCTTGACCGCGCCGACGATGACGCCGCGGATGAAGTGCCGCTGCACGAAGGGATAGACCATGGCGATCGGCGCCACGGTCACCACCACCACGGCCATCTTGATCGCCAGGGTCGGCGGCAGGTTGGCGATCACCGCGCCGGACTGCTGGGGCGACTGCCCGGCCAGGATGTAGCTCTGCAGCACCCGCTGGATCGGGAACTTCTCGTTGTCGTCGATGTAGAGCAGCGCGTTGAACCAGATGTTCCAGTAGCCGACGGCGTAGAAGAGGCCGACCACGGCGATGACCGCCCGCGAGAGCGGCAGCACGATGCGGGCCAGGATGCGGAACTCCCCCGCGCCGTCGATCCGGGCGCTGTCCAGCAGCTCACCCGGGATGTTCTGGAAGAACGCCCGGACCACCACGAGGTTGAAGACGCTCACCGCGCCCGGCAGGATCAGCGACCAGAGGCTGTCCTTGAGGCCCAGTCCGGTCACCACGAGATAGCTCGGCACCAGCCCGGGATAGATCAGGAACGTCAACAGGAAGTAGAAGAGCAGGCCGCGGTGCAGCACCGAGCCCGGCCGGGACAGGCCGTAGGCCGCGAGCACGGTGAGCACCAGGCTGAACACCGTGCCGACGACGGTGATCAGGGTGCTGACCAGCAGGGCCTTGCTGATCTGGCCACCGGAGAAGATGATCCGGTACGCCGAGAAGTCCAGCTCGCGGGGGACCACGACCAGGCCGCCGGCCGCGTTGATGGTGTCCTTGGAGGACAGGCTGGTCACCAGCACCACCCAGAGGGGCACCAGCACGGCCAGCACGACGCCGGTCAGCACCACCCCCTTGGCGGTCTGGCCGACGACCCCGGGATCCTCCTCCCAGGCCGGTCGCTCGGGGTGCCGCCGCCGTACCGGGCGCAGGGTCGTTGTCATGAGCGCGAATACACCCCCCGTTCGCCCAGGATGTGGGCGAACTTGTTGGCGGCCAGGATGAGCACCAGTCCGACCATCGCCTTGAAGAGCCCGGCGGCGGCGCCGAAGCCGTAGTCGCCGGTGGCAATGGACTGGTAGTAGACGAAGGTGTCGAGCACCTCGGCGGCCTGCCGGCCCACCGCGTCGCGTTGCAGCAGGAACTGCTCGAAGCCGACCGACAGCGCGTCACCCAACCGCAGGATCAGCAGCAGCACGATGACCGGGCGCAGGCTGGGCAGGGTGATGTGCCACAGCCGGCGCCAGCGGCCGGCGCCGTCCACGGCCGACGCCTCGTACAGGTTGGGGTCGACCCCGGCCAGCGCCGCGAGGAAGACGATCGTGCCCCAGCCGAGGTCCTTCCAGACCGCCTCGGCGGTGACCAGGACGATGAAGGTGTCCGGGTTGGACATGATCTCCGGCGGGGTGATCCCGGCGTCGCGCAGCTCCTGGGAGAGCAGCCCGGCACCGCCGAGCATCTGCACGAAGAACGTCACCACCAGCACCCAGCTGAAGAAGTGCGGCAGGTAGACCACGGTCTGCACGAAGCCGCGCAACCGCGCCGACAGGACGCTGTTCAGCAGGATCGCCAGGGCGATCGGCAGCGGGAAGAAGAACACCAGCTGGAACGCCGTGATGGTCAGCGTGTTCCACAGCGCGTCCCAGAACGCCGGATCGGCGAACAGGTCCCGGAAGTTGTCCAGGCCGATCCACGGGCTGGACAGCAGCGCCTGCAGCGCACTGTCGCCCAGGTAGGGGTTGTAGTCCTGGAACGCCACCACGTTTCCCAGCACCGGCAGGTAGTGGAAGACCAGCAGGACCAGGGCGCCCGGGGCCACCATGACCAGCAGCGGCCAGTCGCGGCGCAGCCGGGCGCGCAGGGGTGCGCGGCTGCGCCGCGCGGCGCGGCGGGGCCGGGCCGGCCGGGGTGACCCGGCCGGCTCCGGTGGCGCCGCGGGAGCCGGCCGGCTGGCCTGGTCAGCGCTCATCGACCGGCGTCGGTCAGCGACGTGGCAAGCAGTTGGCGGGCCTCGTCACCGCCCGCGGCACGCCACTCCTTGATCACGACGTCGAGGTCGGTCAGCGGACGCCGGCCCCGGACGATGTCGGTGATCTTGTCCTCGGTGGGGACCTTGGCGGCCTTGTACTTGGCCGGCATCTCGAACTTGAGGCCGTCCCACGGGTCCTTCTCCAGATACTTCACGGTCTCGTTGGAGTAGGCCATCATCTGCGGCACGTACTGCGGCGTCTGCGGATACGGCTGCACGACCGGGCTCCGGCCGCTGATGAAGAAGTACTGGTTCTGGATCTCCTTGAAGCCCAGCTCGGTCTTGGCCGGGCCGGCGGCACTGCGGGTGCTGTGCTTGCCGTCGACGCCGTATTCGCGCAGGTCGTACTCCTTGGTGCCGAACGGCGCGGAGCACCAGTTGATGATGCGCAGCAGTTCCTCGACCCGCTCCTTGCCGAGGCCCTTCTTGATGAACAGATACGAGATCGGTTCGTCGTCGCCCCAGGCCAGCGGGTCGCCGCCGGTGGCGGAGAAGAGCGCGACCGGCTGCAGGTTGAAGCCGGGGGTGATCTTCTGCTGCTCGGCCTGCATCGGCTGCCACATGCCGGGGCCGCCCTGGTGGAGCAGGATCTTGCCGCCCTGCAGCAGCACGTTGGCGTCGGCGCCCTTGCTGGCGACGATGTCCGGATGCACCAGGCCGGCCTTGTAGACCTTCGCCATGAACTCGGCGGCCTGCTTGTACTCCGGTGTCTCGTACTTGAACTCCGGGCTGCCGTCGGCCTTGAGCCGCCAACCCTGATTGCTTCCCGGCGCCTTGTAGAGCATCTGGACCATCTGGAAGATGTCGGAGAACGCCCAGACGCCCTTGCCGGGGTTGGTCACCTCCTTGCCGAACGAGAACAGCTCGTCGATCGTCTTGGGCGCGGCCAGGCCGGCCTTGTCCAGCAGGTCCTTGCGCTGGAACAGCGCCCAGGGGAACGGGCCGTCGGTCGGGTTGGGCACCGCCATCAGCCGCTGGTTCCAGCACGATTCGCGCCAGGCCCCGGCCGGGAACGTGGCCAGCATGGGATACGCCGACACCGCGCTGCCCTGCAGATACGGGGTGAGGTCCTCGAAGAGCGCGCTCACCGCGTCGGCGAAGCGGGGCAGCTTCTCGACCTCCCAGCTCGGCACGCAGAGCAGGTCGGGGACGTCCCGGGCACCGAGGAGCGCGCCGAGCTTGTCCGCGTAGGTATTGCCGTCCTGCACGCTGAAGTCGACGGTCGCGCCGAGCTCGGCGTTGACCGCCGCCAGGTAGGAGTTGCTCGCCCCGGTGGGCGGCGCGGGCCCCCAGACCGGCGTCATCGCCCGGATCGCCGCGCCGCCGGAGCCGGGCTTCTCGGCGATGGCGTCAACCAGCGAGGCCGGGAACTTCGTGTAGCCGTCCGGCACCGGCCGGGTGCCCATGATGTCGGGCTTAGGCATACCGGCGAACGTCTTCTGCTCCGGCAGCAGGCCGGAGAGCTTGTCCAGGCTCTGCGCGGCGCCGCCGCGGGTGGCCTTGTCGCCGCACCCGGCCAGCGCTCCCCCGCTCGCGACGGCAACGGCGCTCAGACCGAGCAGGCTCAGGAAGCCGCGGCGGTCGGCGGACGGGCCCGTGGGTGGTGTCACGGTGCTCTCCTCTATAACAGTCGACGGGAGCGACTGCCTCCCGCTAGAGTTTGTTTGGCTTATAGCCAAACAAATTAGCCGACCGTCGATGGACCCACAAGAGCGGCCCTGCCCGGGGCGGGGCGGTGCGGCATGATGAGCGGGCCGGCCGGGGAAGGCCGGCGGCGAGAGGCAGGACTGACGTGATCAGTACGCACGGCATGACGCGGCCGGCGGACTTGTCCGACGTGAGAACGACGAACCTGGCGGTCGTGCTGCGGTTCGTCCGGACCCACGCGCCCTGTTCGCGAGCGGACATCGCCGCGTCCACGGGCCTCAACAAGGCGACCGTCTCAAGCCTGGTCACCGACCTGCTGGAGCGGCGGCTGCTGCGCGAGACCGGCCTGACCGAGAACAGGATCGGCCGGCCGGCGTCGATGCTGACCCTGCAGAGCCGGCCGTACGCGGCGATCGGGATCGAGCTGGCCGCCGACCACCTCGTCGCGATCGCCGTGGATCTCACCGGGGAGCGGCTGCTGACCTGGCGGCGCGCGCACCCCGGGCTCAACGGCACCGCCGGGCGCGCCGAGGCCGCCGTCGCGGCGCTGGCCGGCCGGGTGGTGGCGAAGATGGCCGCCCAGGAGCGCCGGGTGCTCGGGCTGACCGTCGGCGCGCCGGGCCTGGTCGGGCCGGGCGGCGGGGTCCGGTTCGCGCCGCACCTCGGCCGCACCGAGCTGGATCTGGGCACGGCCCTGGCGCGCGGGCTGCGCCACCCCGAGTTCGATGTGGTGATCGACAGCGCGGCCAACCTGGCGGCGCTGGCCGAGCATCGCATCGGCGCCGAGGCCGACACCCCGAACATGCTCACCCTGATCGGCGACGTGGAGATCGGCGCCGGCATCGTCGCCGACGGCCGGACCCTGCGCGGCGGCCGGGGCTTCGCCGGGCAGGCCGGCCACCTGCAGGTGGATTGCGCCGGCCCGCGCTGCCGGTGCGGGCGGCAGGGCTGCCTGGAGGCGGTCGCCGGGCTGCCCGCCCTGGTCCGCCGCGCGCTGCCGGACACGGTGCGGGACGGCCCGGTCACCGACTTCGCCCCCGAGCTGGAACGGATCACGGCGCTCGCCGGCAACGGCGACGCCCACGTCACCGCGGCGCTCGCCGAGACCGGCCGGCTGCTGGGCCGCGGCGTCTCGATGCTGACCGAGCTGCTGGACCCGCAGGTCGTCGTGCTCGGCGGCAGCTTCGCCGCGCTGGCGCGCTGGCTGCTGCCCGCGGTGGAGGCCGAGCTGGCCTCCCGGGCGGCCGTCCCGGGCGATCCCGGCTGCCGGGTCACCGCGTCCACGCTGCACCCGGACGCGGCCGCGCTGGGCGGCGCGATGCTCGCGCTGGACCGGCTCGAGGCCGGAAAGCTACCGGCACCGGCAGCCTGAGCATCGACACAGATCTCGCCGTTCCTCTTGACCGGCGTTGATGCCTGGTGCCAACCTCAGAAGGCTCCGCCGTAACACGGGTGTAACTACATCGTTCCGGCGGAGCCTTTTCCGCATCCTCATCGAAGCGCTTCGACGGTCCGGCCGCAGCCACGGTTCAGGTCCGCACCGCCTCGATCCCACGCCGAGGAGAACTCCCCCATGACCGACCCGGTCCGCGGCACCTTCCAGGACCCGGGCACGCCGCTGTCCGACCGGGTCACCGACCTGCTCGCCCGGCTGACCCTGCCGGAGAAGGTGGCGCTGCTGCACCAGCACCAGGCGCCGGTCCCCCGCCTCGGTATCGGCCCGTTCCGCACCGGCACCGAGGCGCTGCACGGGGTGGCCTGGCTCGGCGAGGCCACCGTGTTCCCGCAGTCCGTGGGCCTGGGCAGCAGCTGGGACCCGGAGCTGGTGCGCCGCGTCGGCGCGGCGGTCGGCGACGAGGTGCGCGGGCTGCACCAGAAGGACCCCGCGGGCGTGGGCCTCAACGTCTGGGCGCCGGTGGTCAACCCGCTGCGCGACCCGCGCTGGGGCCGCAACGAGGAGGGGTACGCCGAGGACCCCTGGCTCACCGGGGTGCTGGGCACCGCGTACGCCCGGGGGCTGCGCGGCGACGACCCGCGCTACCTGCGGACCGCGCCCACGCTCAAGCATTTCCTGGGCTACAACAACGAGACCGAACGGCACCTCACCTCCAGCGACCTGCCCCCGCGCGTGCTGCACGAATACGAGCTGCCGGCCTTCCGCGAGCCGATCGCCTCCGGCGCGGCGGTCGCGGTCATGGCGTCGTACAACCTGGTCAACGGGCGGCCCACCCACCTGAGCCCGCTGCTCGGCGCGGCGCTGCGCACCTGGACCGCCGACGACGTCCTGGTCGTGGGTGACGCCGGCGCCTGCACCAACCTGGCCGGCGCGCAGGGCTATCTTCCCGACCACGCCGCCGGGTTCGCCGCCGCCCTGCGCGCCGGGGTGGACTGCTTCACCGAGGACGCCGAGGCGACCCTGGGCCATCTGCACGAGGCGCTGGAGCGCGGGCTGCTCACCGCGCCCGACGTGGACACCGCGGCGCGGCGCATCCTGGCGATCCGGTTCCGGCTGGGCGAGTTCGATCCGCACGGCCCCAACCCGTACGCCGCGACGACCGCCGAAGTGGTCAACTGCGGCGAGCACCAGCGGCTGGCCCGGGAAGCCGCGCGCGGCAGCGTCGTGCTGCTGAAGAACGACGACGCGGTGCTGCCGCTGCGGCCCGGCGGCACGGTCGCGGTGCTCGGCCCGCTGGCCGACACCGTCCTGGCGGACTGGTACAGCGGCACCCTGCCGTACGCGGTGACGCCTCGTGCAGGCCTCGCGGAGCGCCTCGGCGAGCACGCCGTCCGCACCGCCGAGGGCGTCGACCGGGTCCGGCTGCGCACCCCGGCCGGGACGGTGCTCGCCGGCGACGGGCCCGACGGCGCCCCGCTGCGCCTCGGCGAGTCCCCGGCGGGCCTCCAGGCCGGCTTCGACCTGATCGACTGGGGCGGCGGCACCATCACGCTGCGGTCGGCCGCCAACCGGCGGTACGTGCGCGCCGACGAGAGCGGCGTGCTGGTCAACGACCGGCCGGAGCCGGGCGAGTGGGTGGTCCGGGAGACCTTCGAACCCATCCGGCACCGGGATGTGATCGTGCTTCGGCATCTGGCCAGCGACCGGTACGTCGCGACGGGCCCCGACGGCGTGCTGCGGGCCGACGCCCCGACCGAGGACGCGGCCACCGCCTTCACCCTGGAGCTGGCCGAGGACGGCGTGGCGGCGGCCGCGGCGCTGGCCCGGGACGCGGACGTCGCGCTGGTGGTGCTCGGCAACCATCCGATGGTGGCGGGGCGGGAGACCGAGGACCGGATCGACCTGGCGCTGCCGCCGCGGCAGGAGGCGCTGCTGCGGGCCGTACGGGCGGCCAATCCGCGGACCGTGCTGGTGCTGACCAGCAGTTACCCGTACGCGGTCGGCTGGGCGCAGGAGCACCTGCCGGCGCTGCTGTGGTCGGCGCACGGGGGTCAGGAGTTCGGCGCCGCGCTCGCCGACGTGCTGCTGGGCGAGACGGCCGAGGGTGCCCCGGTGGAGCCGACCGGCCGGCTGCCGCAGACCTGGTACCGCGGCGCCGACGAACTGCCGGACCTGCTCGACTACGACATCATCGGCAGCGACGCGACGTACCTCTACTTCCGGGGCAGCCCGCTGTACCCGTTCGGCCACGGCCTGGGCTACACCCGCTTCGAGCACCACGACCTGCGGCTGAGCGCCGCCGAGGCGGGGTCGGGCGACCAGGTGGAGCTCAGCGTCGACGTCGTCAACGTGGGCGACCGGACCGGCACCGAGGTCGTACAGTTCTACACCCGGCAACGCCGCTCGCGGGTCAAGCAGCCGCTGCGCCAGTTGCGCGGCTTCCGGCGCGTACGGCTGGCGCCCGGCGAACGCGCCACCGTGACCGTCCGGCTGCGGGTGGACGACCTGGCGTTCTTCGACGTCGTGCGGGACCGCCCGGTGATCGAGACGGCCCGGCACACCGTCAGCGCGGGGCGGTCCTGCACCGACATCACCGCCACCACGACCCTGACCGTGCACGGCGAGAACCTCCCGGAGCGGCAGGCCGGCGACGGGCTACGGGCGGCGAGCCGGGACGGCGAGTACGGCACGGCGCTGACCGACGAGGGCCTCGAACGCGGCGACGCGGTGGTCGCCGTCCGCGACGGCGCCTGGCTGGCCTTCGACCGGGTCGACTTCGGGGCCGGCGGGCACCGGATCACCGCGGCCACGGCGGCGGCCGGCCCGGGAACCAGGATCGAGGTCCGGCTCGACGAGCCGCTGTCCGGCCCGGTCGCGGCCGTGCTGGACGTGCCCGCGACGGCCGGCCGGCACGACTGGACCGAGGTGGCCGCGCCGCTGGCCGGCGCGACCGGGCGGCGCGACCTCTATCTCGTCTTCCCCCGGGCGGGTGCCCGGGTGAGCACGGTGCACTTCAGCACGACAGGCTGACCGGGGCCCGGCCCGGCAGAACGGCCGAGCCAACCGCGACCGCCCGGCGTTGACCGACGGTGCGCCATGGCCGGTACGAAGCCGGCCCAGGCCTTGCAAGATCTACCGCTGCCCCGCCCGCCAACCGATCTACCGCTGCCCCGCCCGCCAACCGATCTACCGCTGCCCCGCCCGCCAACCGATCTACCGCTGCCCCGCCCGCCAACCGATCTACCGCGGCCCTGCCCGCCAACCACGGACCGGGCACGGGGCCTTGTCCACCCCGGCCGGGCCGGTCTGCGCAGACCCGGGCCTCGACTGCCCGCTGTCAGGCCGACGGTGTGCCGTAGCGGTGCGGAGCTCACCGGATCGCTACAAGTTCCTCACCGGCCCACCCAGCCCTTACGCGACATTGATGCGGACCGGCGTGGAGCGGACCGCGCCGCCACAAGATCCGGCTGCGGTCGGAGTATGCCTGCGACGCCACCGACCCGAGCCCGACATTCTTGGTCATGAGTGGCCGCCACCGGTTGCCAAGATCTCCGCCGCAACCGTCGGTCAGTCCCTGCGGCCCACCGACCCGGGATAGCCCACCGAAAAGGCGAACGCCCAGCGACCGAACCGCTCCAAGATCCGAGCCGGGTCACCGACCCTGAATCGACGTTGATGCGCACAGGCGTGGAGCGGACCGTGCCGCCACAAGATCCGGCCTGGGGTCGAGCGTGGCAGCCAGAGCTCACCGGGACCAGCCGTGCGTGGACGGGCCGTTCGCCCATTGCCAGGCCGACGGCGTGCGATGGCGGTGCGGAAGGGACACTTACCCTGATCACTGCCGGATCCGCGCCGTCTCGCCAACCAGGGATCGACGTTGATGCGTACGAGCACCGAACCGACCGCGCCGCCACAAGATCCACGCCGGGTCACCGACCCTGAATCAACAATGATGCGTACAGGTGCGGAACCGACCGCGCCGCCACAAGATCCGGCCGCGGGCTCGGGCTCATCTGGTGACCCGGTCGCGCCAAGGCCTCCCGGGTGCAGAAGCTGCCAAGATCCATCAAACTGGTCGATGGGGTTTCGGATCGAGGCGATTGAGCGGGATCAGACGTCCTCTCATCGGCAGAGCGGCCGGGCCGGGCCGGGCTCAGCAGTGTGGCGACCAGCCGTCTGCGCCGGCCAGGTAGGCGCCGACGGTGTAGCCCGCCGCCTCGGCGTGGGTGAGCTGCGGGCGGTCCGGCGTCGCCGCCGCGCCCGGGCCCCGGTTGTGGTATTCGGCGAACCTGGCGTCGCGCCACGGCCAGGTGCCGAAGTCGCTCCAGGGGGTGGCGCCGATGTGCGCGCCGAGCACCGAGTCGCGGATGACCGTCTGGCCGATCGCGTTCGGGTCCTGGCTCGGGTGCCAGGGCCGGCCCAGGTAGACGCTGGCCGCCGGGGCGTCCGAGGTGAACACGCAGGACGAGAAGAGCAGGCCGTACGGGTTGGTCACGCTGGTGCTCGGCGCGGTCACGTAGCCGTTGTTGGTGGCCGAGCCGCGGTCGAGCGAGTGGATCCGGCACCGGTCCAGGGCGGCCGTGCCCCGGCCGAAGATGAAGTCCACGTCGCCCTCGACGTAGCAGCGCCGCAGGTAGATCCGGGCGGGCACGTCGGCGGCCGGGCTGTTGAGGTAGAGCGTGTCCTGGTTGCCGAGGAACCGCACCTCGTCGAATTCGAGGCGGTCGGCCCGGGTCAGCACGGCCACCGCCTGCCGCCCGGTGATCTCCGGGTGGGCCGCCTCGTCGAACGCGTTCTCCAGGGTCAGGTTGCGGGCGGCGAAGCCGGCGCCGTCCACGGTGACCGTGGCGCTGCCCGAGGTGCCCCAGGTGCCGCCGCCCGGGCGCGGTGTGCCGTTGGCCCGGTCGTCGGTGATGACGACCTGCTCCGGGCGCCGGCCCCGGCCGCGCAGCAGGATGTGCGGCCGGTCGGCGGGGATGATCACCTGACCGCGGTACGTGCCCGGTGCGACGTCGATGGTGAAGCGGGCGGTGTTGCCCGGCGGCACGGCGTCCACCGCCGCCTGGATGCTGGTGAAGTCACCGCTGCCGTCCGCGGCCACGGTGCTGCGCGGCCCGGGACCGGCCTGGGCAGTGCGGGCGTGGGCGGGGCGGGCCAGGGCGGGGCTGGCCAGGGCGGGGCTGGCCAGGGCGGGGCGGGCGCCGGCGAACGAACCGGCGGCGATCGCCGCGCCGGTGCCCGCCGCGAGCCTGATCAGATTTCGGCGATCCATGAGGACTCCTGCCGGAAGGGAGCGCCCGAGGTAAGCGCTTTCCCGCCGACCGTAGAAGCTATAGCGACGTCCGTCAATGTCTGCGGTCACGGCGCCGGGTCGGGCCTCCAAGAGACCCGACCCGGCGCCGCACCCAGTGGTGGCGGTGCGGATTTACCAGAGGATGCCCGGCTGCGGGATCTCCGAGCCCACCGCGAAGTAGTCGTGCCACTTCACGCCCGTACCGAAGAAGCGCACGCCCGTGGAGCGGGCGACGTAGACGTCGGCGGCGGCGCCCCGGGTGAACGTCGCGATGTCGTCGCGGCCGTCGCCGGTGAAGTCGCCCGTGCCCGGGATCTCGGTGCCGACAGCGAAGTAGTCATGCCACTTGACCCCGGTGCCGGCGAAGTACGACCCCCGGGAGAGCGCGACGTAGACGTCGGCGGGAGCACCTCGGGTGAACGTCACGATGTCATCCTTGCGGTCGCCGTTGAAGTCACCGACCGACGCCAGTTCCGAGCCCACGGCGAAGTAGTCGTGCCACTTCACACCCGTACCGGAGAAGGACGAGCCGGTCGACAGCGCGACGTACACGTCCGCCGCCGGGCCGCGGGTGAAGGTGACGATGTCGTCCTTGCCGTCGCCGTTGAAGTCCCCCACCGCCGGCGTCTCCGAACCCACCGCGAAATAGTCATGCCATTTCCACCCGGTGCCCGAGAACGAGGAACCCGTCGACAATGCGACATACACGTCCGCCGCCGCGCCCCGGGTGAACGTCGCGATGTCGTCCTTGCCGTCGCCGTTGAAATCGCCCACCGCCGGCGTCTCGGCGCCCACCGCGAAATAGTCATGCCATTTCCACCCGGTGCCCGAGAACGAGGAACCTGTCGACAATGCGACGTAGACGTCGGCGGCCGGGCCCTTGGTGAACGTCGCGATGTCATCCTTGCCGTCGCCGTTGAAATCGCCCACCAGCGGCGTCTCCGAACCCACCGCGAAAAAGTCGTGCCATTTCCACCCGGTGCCCGAGAACGACGAACCCGTCGACAATGCGACGTACACATCCGCCGCCGGGCCCCGGGTGAAGGTGACGATGTCATCGCGGCCGTCGCCGTTGAAGTCGCCGGCCACACCACTGAAACCACCACCGGTGGGCGGGGCGGCGGCCGCCGGAACGGTCGCGACCTGTGCGGCCATCGTGATGGCCGTGACCGCTGCGAGCGCCAGCAGGCGCCGGTTCTTCTCCATGGATCTCCCCGTTCTGGTAACGCTGATGGCACGGATTTGCCGCTCCAAAAACTAGCTTCAAAAGCCACCCTTGTGATCTTTCAGTCCGCTTCCCGTCCAGCTCGGGCAAAGGCCACGTAACGCCGGCGGAAACGGTAGGGTGGCCGGCCTTTGCGCTTGTCCCACTCGCGGCCCGGCCGAATCGGGCTTAGGCTCTCCGTCGCCCGGCTAATGCGTGCTGGTCGCGATCCGATCGCCGCGCCCCGCCGAGCGAAACGGACCGAAAGGCACGACATGAGAAGACTCCTGACGGCCGCTGTCGTCATCGGCCTGGCGGCCGGTGGTGCGGTGGCGTCGGCGCCCGCGCAGGCGACGCCCGCCCGCGGCGAAACCGGTTACACCCCCGCACCGATCGCATGGGGCACGTGCGAGAGCCCCGGGCTGCAACGCCGCGGCGCCCAGTGCGGCATGCTCACGGTGCCGCTGGACTACCAGAGGCCCCGCGGCACGAAGATCAAGCTGGCCGTCTCCCGCATCCTGCACAAGTCGTCGGCGGCCGACTACCAGGGCGTCATGCTGACCAACCCGGGCGGCCCCGGTGGCTCCGGCCTGACCCTGTCGGTGCTCGGCGAGTACGTGCCGGACAACGTGGGCCTCGACTACGACTGGATCGGCTTCGATCCGCGCGGCGTCGGCTCCAGCGAGCCGTCCCTGACCTGCGACGGCTCACTCACCACGGCGTACAACCGGCCGTACTACGTCCCGGTGAACCGGTCGCTGGAGAAGCAGTGGCTGGCCCGGTCCAAGAAGTACGCGCAGGCGTGCGCGACGGCCGGCGGCGCGCTGCTCGACCACGTCAAGACCACCGACACCGTCGCCGACATGGAGAGCATCCGCAAGGCGCTGGGCGCCAAGCAGATCAACTTCTACGGCTTCTCGTACGGCACGTACCTCGGCCAGGTCTACAGCACGCTGCACCCGGAGCGGGTCCGCCGGATGGTCCTCGACGGCAACGTCGACCCCCGCGGCGTCTGGTACGACGCCAACCTGGCCCAGGACGTGGCGTTCGACAAGAACATCGGCACCTACTTCGCCTGGGTCGCCAAGTACGACGCCGTCTACCACCTCGGCACCACCGGCAAGGCCGTCGAGAAGAAGTACTACGCGACGATCCAGAAGCTGCGCAAGGCGCCGGCCGGCGGGGTCATCGGCCCGGACGAGTGGACCGACGTCTTCACCTCCGCCGCCTACTACATCTTCGAGTGGACGGACATCGCCGACGCGTTCGCGGCGTACGTCAACGACGGCGACTACGCCCCGGTCAAGGCCCTGTACGACGGCGGCTACCCGCAGGGGCCGGGCACCGACAACGGCTTCGCCATGTACCTGGCCACCCAGTGCACCGACGTGCAGTGGCCGACAAACTGGAGCAAGTGGCAGCGCGACAACTGGCGGATCTACGCCCAGCACCCGTTCCTGACGTGGAGCAACGCCTGGTTCAACGCGCCCTGCCTGTCCTGGAAGGGCGACGTCGGCAAGCCGGTGAACGTCAACGGCAAGAAGGCCCCGCCGATCCTGCTGATCAGCGAGACCAACGACGCGGCGACGCCGTACACCGGCAGCCTCTACGTGCGGAAGCTCTTCCCGAAGGCGGTGCTGCTGGAGGGCGTCGGTGGCACGACGCACTCCGGATCGCTGAACGGCATCGCCTGTACCGATGACACGATCGCGGCGTACCTGTCCGACGGCACGCTGCCGGCCCGGGTCCGCGGCAACCGCTCCGACAAGCAGTGCGAGCCCCTACCGCAGCCGGACCCGACGGCCGCGGCGGCCAAGAGCGTGTCCGCCCCGGGCGGCGGCGCCAGCCGGGTGCTGCAGGACACCAGCGTCCTGCGCTGACAACCGAACCCAGGGGGCGCGGGCACATTGCCCGCGCCCCTGTTCGCTCAGGCCCGCTCGGTGCTGCCGGTCAGGCGCGCGTCCCAGCGCCGGGAGCGGGCGGGGCCGCAGGTGGAGAGCAGCGCGGCGGCGTTCTCGTCCGCGCCGCCGCCGGCCACCGTCAGGCACCGGCCGTTGGTGGCGCTGCGGATGGAGAAGCCGGTCCCCTTGGCGTCCCACAGGCGCCAGCGGCGCGACACGGCGTCGTCGCACCGGAACTGCACGACGCGGCCGGTGCCCTCGATGGCGGACAGGCAGCGGCCGGTTCTGACGTTCTGCACCTGGAACAGCCCGGTCAGCGTCACCAGCCGCATCCGCCACAGGTGCGACCGCTCCTCGCGGCAGGTGCTCTGCACGACGACGTCGTTGTCGGCGGTGCCGCCACCGGCGATGGTGAGGCACTTGTCGCTGCGCACGTTGAACAGCTGGAACCCGCCGAGGAACGGGAACGCCGGCGCCGCCTGGGCCGGGGCCGCCGGCACCAGCACCGTGGCCGCGACCGTTGCGGCGGCCAGCAGGCTCGAACCGGTGGAGAGAATACGGCGGCGAACAGACATGACGCACCTTTCACATAAGACTTCACCATTTCATTCCACAGCCGACAAGAAGGTATCCGCCGCGCCCGTTCCGATCGGGGATATCCGCGCGAATCACCCATCGCGTCGCGGCGGTTCACCACCGCCCGCGTACTCGTCTAGGCTGACGGCAGCGGTCCCGCGACCATTTCCGGCCCACCGGCCGGCAGCCTCCCACCCAGACGGCGAAGGAAGGTGACGGTGACCCATTCGACGCACTCCGACGAGCGCATTCCCGGCTCGCGTTCGGCCACCGATCCCGAACGGCTGCTGCCCCGCGGGCGGCACGATCTCACCCGCGAATTCGTCAGCCGCACCCAGCGGGACCGCCTCATCGACGCGATGGCCACGACGGTGGCCACGCGCGGCTACGCCAACGCCTCCCTCGGCGAGGTGTGCACCACCGCCGGGGTCTCCACCCGCGCCTTCTACGAGCACTTCGCGGACAAGGAGGCGTGCTTCCTGGCCACCTTCGACCGTGGGGTCAGCCTGATGCAGAAGTCCGTCGCCGGGGCGTACTCTCGGCCGGCGCGCTGGCCGCAGCGGATGCACCGGGGCCTGGACACCCTGCTGCGGATCCTGGCGGCGGAGCCGGCCTTCGCCGCCCTGGCCGTGGTCGAGGTGCTCGCCGCCGGGCCGCGCGCGCGGGCCTGCCGGCGGCAGCTGCTGGATGCATACGCGGTGTTCTTCACGGCCGCGCCGCGCCGCGCCGGGACGCCGCCGGTGCCGGACGGCGTGGTGGACGCGGTGATCGCCGGCGTGTACGGCGTCATCTACGACTTCGTGTCGACCGGCCGGGCGGCGGAGTTGCCGCAGCGCCTCGGCGATCTGACCTACCTGGTGCTGGTGCCGTACCTGGGCCCGGCGGCCGCCGCTCGGGTGGCCGCCGGGGAACCAGGGTGAAGCGGTTCTACTCGGTGGGTTCCACCACGGCGGCGGCCGCGACGGTGATCTGCTGGGTCGCGTCGGTCGTGTCGTTGACCGAGTAGCGCGCCTTGAACGTGGCCGTGGTGGCCCCGGTCGGACAGGCCAGGCCACCGGTCACCTTGATGGGCAGCGACACGCCCGCCGAGAAGTCCAGCACCGGGGCGCTGGTCGCGGTGCCGGGCACCCACGGGCCGCTGAACGACGCGGGTCCGTCCGGTGCCACCGTCACCACGCAGGACGCCAGGCCCGAGATGGTGGTGACCACGCCGGCCTGCGGGATGGTCATGGTGCCCACCGAGCCGGCCTCTTCGTACTGCAGCGCGATCGTCCACGGGCCGTTGGTCTCGTTGGAGACCGTGCGGGCCGTCGTGAACAGCACGTTGGTCGGGCACGCACCGCCGTTGTTGGCGAAGATCGCCGGCGTCAGCGACGAGACGACCGGGCCGGCGGCGCTGGTGTTGTCCGGCTCGGCCGGCACCGCGCCGTTGTTGGACGACTGGTTACAGGTGACCGTGGTGCTGCCGACCAGGAAGGTGGCCGTGGTGCCGGTCACCAGCGAGGCGGTGTAGCTGTGCCCAGCCGGAGTGACCGTGGTCGAGGACGCGGCCAGGGCGGGTCCGGCGGAGAGCGCCGCCATTCCGACGCCGGTGACGACTGCGGTCGCCACTAGTGCCGAACGGCGGAGGGAGCGGGTACGGGTCATCTCGATCTCCTTTGATCACGGATTGCGGTGCAGGATCAGAAGCACTCGTCCTTGCCCCACTTGAGCCGCAGCGTGAGCCCGGTGAGGTTGAACTCGCCGGCCGTCGTCGCCCACGCCACCTGCTTGAGGTTCGTGATGGTGACCTTGTCGGCCTGCTGGCTGAAGAAGCCCTCGCGGCGCTGGGCCACCTCGGACGGATCGTTGGTCGGTCCCTTGTCGAGGGTGGCGGCGTCCCGGCCGATCTCCATGGTCTCGAACTTGGCGTCGCCGTCCATGGCGGTCATGTCGATGGCCATGTTCTTGGCCGTGACCGGCTTGTCGCCGCCGCCCGCGTTGATCTTGAGGGTGACGGAGCCGAAGTCGCCCAGGTCGGTGACGACCGACTGGCAGAGGTTGTTCAGCGTCGCCGTCTTCATGACCGCCACGGCCACCGGCTCCGGGGTCTGCGAGCCGGCACCGGGTTCGGTGCGGGCGTCGATGGAGCCGTACTGCACGAAGCCGGTCGCCACGAGCTTGTCGGCGCCGACCTTGAACTGCTGGCCGGAGACCGAAAAGGAAGCGGCGAGGGCGCCGTTGGACATCAGGGTGAGCAGGCCGCCGACCGTGGCGGCGCTGAGTCCGAAGAGGATGCCGAAGCGGCGCCACCGGGTCTGGCCGAATTGGACCGGGTGCTCGTGCTCCTCGGGACATTGACAGGTTGGCATGGGAATCTCCCCCACTTAATCCAGAAAAGGCTGTTGTTCTGGATGGGAGGCACGCTAACCCCGGCCAAGAGCCATCGTCAAGCGTCGAACTCGACGGCTTGCGGCCGGGCGCCGGCCGGAGAATCCCGCCACGTACGCAGGGCCCACCACAGCCCGACGGTGGCCAACACGGTCAGCCGCTCCCCCGGTTCGCCGGGCACCAGCGGCACCCCGGCGAGCTCGTGCAGCCGCCGCAACCGGTAACGGACCGTGTTCGGGTGCACATGCAGCGCCGCCGCCGTGTGGTCCAGGCGCTGCCCGTGGTCCAGGTAGGCCATCGCGGTCGACACCAACTCCCGGTGGAAGTCGTCGTCGGGGCGCAGTGCGCCGAGGACGGCGGCCCCGGCCAGGCCGGCCAGCAGCGGCTGGGCGCTCAGCGCGAGGTCGCCGGCGTGCTCGACGAGCAGGTGCAGCCCGGGCCGGCCGGAGCGGGCGGCGATCGGCAGGGCGGCCAGGCAGAGGTCGTACACCCCGCGGATGTCGCGCAACGGCCAGGCGGGAGCCGCGACGATCAGCACGCCCGGATCGAGCGCCTCCAGCGCGGGCAGGCGTGGCGTCAGGACGGCCAGCCGGCCCTGCACCGTACCGGTGACTCCGCCGCCGCCCGCCAGCCGGCGGCCGGCCGCACGCAGCAGTCCCGGATCGGTCACCTCGGAGACCAGGCAGTGGTAGCGACCCTCCGGCCGCAGCCCGGCGCGGGCCAGGTCGGCCGGCTCCGGCGCCGGCTGGTCGCCGAGCAGCAGCCCGCGGAGCACCCGGTCGCCGGTCTCCACCCGGCTGTGCGCCAGGTCCTGCTCGGCGGCGCGATGGCCCGCGATGACGTGCCGCTCCATGGCACCGAGGTAGCGGTCCAGGTCCAGCAGCACGTCCAGCAGCACGCCGTCGGGGATGGCCGCCGCCCTGGCCCGCCCGATCGCGATCTCCAGCGCCCGGTTGCGCCCCGCCTGGACCGCGCAGAGCAGGCCGCCGATGGAGATCCCCTGCGCCGCCCGGTCCGCGCCGAGCCGGGCCGCCTCGGCGAAGTCGCTCTCGCTGGGGTCGCCGGCGCCCTCGAACGAGGCCAGGCCGGCGGAGAAGAGCATGGCGACGTGCCGGCGGGTCTCCGCGGCGGGCAGCCGGGCGATCTCCGGGGCCTCGGCCCGGGCCGCCTCGACCAGGTCGTCCACGATGCGCTCGTCGGCCGCCATGGCCCACAGCACCTTGACGAACACCTCGCCACGCGCGGTCTGCGTCATCTCACTCCCGGCGGTTGTAGCTGCCGCACAACGGCGGGCCCGGACGTTGGGCCCCAGCGCCTATCGACGGACGACGATCGGCTGTTTCCTGTGCGTTACCGCAAAGTAACATCGCTCCCCGCCCCAGGAGAGTCCCCCATGGCCCGAAAGTTGTTAGCGTTCACCGCCCTTGCCGCCGTGCTGCTCGCCGGCGCTCCGCTGCCCGCCGCGGCCGCGGCGCCGGCTCTGCAGGAAGTCATGTTCGTCGGCAACAACTGGGCGGGCACGGTCGACGTGATCCGCTCCAGCGGCAGCTACGCCAAGATCGGCGGGCTCAACGTGGTCCCCGACCTCGACGCCCGGCTGCTGGACATCTACCTCAACCCGATCAAGCTGGCGTACTTCCTCGGCATCCGGAACGGCCCGGGCGAGGGACACGACCAGCTCGTCGACGACATGTACACCACCCCGGACGGCGCTTCGCTGGTCGCCTCCCGGCCCAGCCTGGCCGACGTGGTCTCGCTCGACCTGCGCACCGGCGCGGTGAACTGGCGCTTCCCGGTCTCCGGCTTCCGCGCCGACCACATGGCGGTCTCGCCGGACGGCACCAAGGTCGCGGTCTCGGCGTCGACCTCGAACACCGTGCACGTGCTCGACATCGCGACGGGCCGGCAACTGGGCTCGTTCAGCACCGGCGACAAGCCGCACGAGAACGTCTACACCGACGGCGGCCGCTACCTGTGGAACATGTCCATCGGCGAGGTCAACACCGCCCTCGACGACCCGATCTGGGACTGGACCAAGGGCAACCGGCGGATCACGGTCGTGGACACCACGACCTACCAGACGGTACGCACGATCGACATGCGCTCGCGGCTCGACGCCTTCGGCCGCTCGGACCTGTCCAACGCGATCCGCCCCGCCGTGTTCAGCCCCGACGAATCGAAACTGTATTTTCAGGTCTCGTTCTTCAACGGTTTCATCGAGTACGACGTTGCCACTGACAAGATCACCCGGGTGAAGACCCTGCCGAAGAACCCGGCCACCAGTGACGACCGCACCACCTTCGTCAACGACTCCCGGCACCACGGCCTGGCGATGAGCCCGGACGGCGGCAAGCTCTGCGTCGCCGGGACCATGGACGACTACGCCATGGTCGTCGACCGCGGCACCCTGGCCGAGGGACCGCAGGTGCCGGCCAGCAAGCCGTACTGGGCGACGGTCAGCGGCGACGGCCGCGACTGCGTCATCTCCGAGTCGGGCGCCGACCAGGTCTCGGCGATCAGCTTCGCCACCGGCCGCCGGGTCGCCACGGTGGCGGTCGGCGACCACCCGCAGCGGGTCCGGATCGGCCACGTGGCCGCCGGCTGGACCTCACCCGTGGCGGGCTGAGCCATGCGCACACTCCTGAGCTACCTGACCGCGGCCGCGATCGTCGCCGCGAGCCTGCCGATCGCCGCGGCCCCCGCGGCCGCCGCCACCGCGGCCGGCAGCTTCGACCTTCTTACCTACAACATCGCCGGGCTCCCGGAAGGACTGTCGAGCGCCGGGACGCCACGCCTGTCGAGCACGACGGCGATCGGGCAGCGGCTGTCGGCGTACGAGATCGTCAACGTGCAGGAGGACTTCAACTACCACGCGGCCCTGTACGCGGCCGACACCCACCCGTACCGGACGCCGACCAGCGGCGGTGCGGGCATCGGCAGCGGGCTGAACACGCTGTCGTCCTACCCGTACGACACCGACGACTTCGAACGCGGCCACTGGACCTCCTGCCAGCTCGACTCCGGCGACTGCCTCACCCCGAAGGGCTTCACCTTCCTGCGGACCCAGGTCGCGGACGGCGTCTACGTCGACGTCTACAACCTGCACACCAACGCCGGCACGAGCGCGGGCGACCAGGAGTCCCGGGCGTCGAACCTGAGCCAGCTCACGGCGTTCATCGGCACCCACTCGGTGGGCAACGCGGTGGTGGTCATGGGCGACACCAACACCCGCTACACCCGGGAGCTGGACACCATCCGGGCCTTTGCGGCCAACAACGGCCTGACCGACGCGTGGCTCCAGCTCGAACGCGGCGGCAGTGCCCCGGCCGCCGGCAGCGAGGCGCTGGTCTGCCCCACTGAGGGCACGGTGACCGACGCCTGCGAGGTGGTGGACAAGGTCCTCTACCGGAGCAGCCGGTCCGTGACCCTCGCGGCCACGGACTACCACAACGAGCGCGCGGCCTTCCTCACCGCCGACGGGCTCCGGTTGTCGGACCACGACCCGGTCTCGGTCCGGCTGGCCTGGACGGCGAACCCGGCCTACTACCTGGGCGCGCAGTTCGGCGGGCCGCACGGCGACCACTTCAACGACATCGGGTCGGTGCCGGCGGACGCCCGTACCACGGTGGTGGAGCTGCGGGCCGGCAGCCGCGTCGACCAGATCGGCCTGACCCTGGCCGGCGGCACCACACTGCGGCACGGCGGAACGGGCGGCACCGCCCGGTCGCTGACGCTGGGCACGGGCGAGTACGTGGCGTCGACGACCCTGTGCCGAGGCGAGTACGGCGGCCACACCCGGATCTTCTCGGCCCGCCTGACCACGAACCTCGGCGCGAGCGTGGCCGGCGGCACAACGACGTCGGACTGCGTGACCTGGACGACGCCGGCGGGCCGGCAACTGACCGGCTTCCACGGCCGGGCCGGGGACGAGGTCGACAAGCTCGGCCCGATCTACACCAACCGCTGACGGTAGCTCGCCGTACCCTCGGCCGATGACGAATCGTGGCAGGTTCCGCTGGCGTACCAGACGCCGGCGGAACCTGCCACGGTCGTTGGCCGACCACCGCCTGCTGGCCACGGCCGGCTGATCGCTCACCACCGGCGTACCGGAAAGTCCTCGAAGAAATCCGGAGTGCAGTGTCGGATCAGGGCTGAGGTGTTCGTTGCAGGGGTGAGCGGCCGCCCACGCAGGGCGCCCCGGACCGGGAGATGATCGTCAGATGCAGTATCTGGTTTCCGTGATCGACGACAAGACCAACTCCGGCACCCCGGAGGAGATGGCTGCCATCCACGTGTTCAACGAAGGGGTCCAGGCCGCGGGCCACTGGGTCTTCGCCGGCGGTCTCGCGTCGCCCAGCTCGGCCACCGTCATCGACAACCGGGGCGGCGAGGCGGTGTTCACCGACGGGCCCTACCTGGAGTCGAAGGAGTACCTCGCCGGGTTCTGGGTGTTCGAGGCCGCCGACCTCGACGTGGCGCTCAAGCTCGCCGCCGAGGGGTCGAAGGCCTGCAACCGCAAGGTCGAGGTGCGCCCGTTCCTGTGAGCGAAACGGCCCGGAGGGTGGCAGCGGCTCCGGGAACGGGCGGCCAAAGACTTCACCAAAGTGTCAGCGCTCGATCTCTCGGTTGATAGCCTGCGGCGGTGCCGATCATCATCCGCCTCGCTGCCGCGTCCGACATGCCATGACGCCGAACCTGCGTGCCTCCGTCCGCGCGATCATCCTTGATGAGGACGACCGCATCCTGCTCTGCCGGTTCGTCTTTCCTCACCCGGCGGTGCCAGAGCAGGCGAAGGCCGTTTGGGCGGCCCCAGGCGGCGGCATCGAACCCGGTGAGGACCGGCTGACGGCTTTGCGCCGTGAACTGCGTGAGGAGACCGGCCTGGTGATCTCCGCCGATCCGCCGCACGTCTGGCACCAGGAAGTCCTGGCCGCCGACCATGCGCCGGGCTACGCCGGCGTGATCAACGACTACTTCCTCGTCCGCGCGAACCACTTCCAGCCTCGCGGCGAGCTGACAGACGACCAACTCGCTGCGGAGGAGAACCTGGCCGCGTTCCGGTGGTGGCAGCTCTCGGAGATCGCCGGTTATACGGGACCTGAGCTGTTTTCGCCCCGCGACCTCTCCACACCCTTGACAGCGCTTCTCACAGCGGGGACGCCGGACCAGCCGGTCCAACTCGGCCTCTAGCAGGTTCCGGATGCGATCACATACCTGTGACCAACCGCGTTCGAGCTTCCTGGATTGGTCGCAGTCCTGCCGCGCGTTTTCTTGAAGGCGGCCACGCGCGGGCCCGGCATACGATGCGGCGTGACGTTCACACCTCGGGCCGCGTGAGCCGAAACGCCAGAACCGGCGTACATGGGCCGTGGGCCGCCCTGGCCACGACCTGGGCCGCCGGCGCAACCGGAACGTCATGGAGCGACGCATCGATCGCGGCTGTTGCGAACGCATGCAGTCGACGCAGGGGTCCGTGCCGCGACGGTCCCGGACACCTTCAATCCGAGCATCTCCGCTTGGCGACTTGCCAGGTGCTGCCGGTACGCTGATCCACCATGATCGACCCGCAGCCGGCCGCAGAGCCTCTTTCTGCCAAGCGTGTACTGGAGATCGCCGCGCCGATGCTTGCCGAGGTCGGCGGCACGCCACTTCGGGCTCGCACGCGCCTTCGTCCTTCTGGTCGGCCCTGACTGACAGCCAGTCCTGCGTTACGAGATCCGCTTGGCCTGGCCAGCAGCTGACCTGCTGCCGCTCCGGGCGTGCTGAGACCCCGGCGTCGATGTCACCGGGTCTTTTAGAATGCTGCGACCGCAGATCTGGGAGCTCAGCGGGTCGAGCCAAGGATCTGTGTGACGTCCTCGGCGGACAACCAACCACGGGCCACCAAGCGGTTCGCGAGCGCCCGCGCGCGCTGTGGGCCCTGTTCGCTCAGGACCGCGTCCAGGGCCTGGGTGTAGCGGTCCCGTTGCCAGCCGTCGGGGTCGGCGTCGAATCGCTCCCCGTGGGCAAGCCATCGTTCGAACGCAGCTCGGATGTCCTGGTCGCTGTGGAGATAGCCCGCCCGCTCGTTGGTGCTCAGGGCGAAGCCGTGCAGGTGCTGCAGCCCCATAGAGGTGATGGGATCGCCGAGGGCCTCGGGCCTCTCCTCGACCCAGGGCCGAACGCGTTCGTGGATCTCCTCCCGGCTGCACCGGCCCTCGAGCAGATCGCGCCACCACGCCGCGACGTCCGCACGCGAAGGTGTTCTGACCGCCCGGTACGCGGACCCTTCCTGCGGATCCCAGATCGTCAACCCGTATTCGATCGCCAGCTCATCGATCATCTCCAGGGCCGGGGTGCTCCGTGCGCTGAAGCTGAGCAGCATGAAAACATGATCAATGCCGACATCCAACGGCGTGCTCATCCACGGGTCCTCGGCGGGATCCAGATGCGGCGAGTGGTCGTCCGGAAACCGAGCCCGCAACCGCTCATAGAACCCGACGATCCGCGGGTCGAGTTCACCTTCGACATGTTCGCGAGCATGGCAGCGATCGACCATCGCGAGGACCTCAGACACCTCGGTCCACCTGTCGATTGCCAAGACACCAAGACCAAGACTCAATGGGATCGTCCCCAGTGTTGGACCGCCAGTGTGATCAACTGAGTTATCCAACCACACGGCTTCTAGCGCCGAGGTCTTGAAGGATCCCGCATCATCGCGAGTTGATCCCTTCCGTTGATATCGGCAAGTTCGGCGTGGGAGGCGGGGGTGGATTGCCGACGCGGCGGTGGAGGCTGCCCACCTCGAACCACAACATCGCCACCGCCGCCAGCGCCAGGACCGCATGGCTGACCGGCGTCACCACCGGGCCGCCGCCCATGAGGGGGTGTGTGGTGAAGCTGTGCCAGGCGTAGGTGAGCAGCGCACCCGCCGCCGCAGCCAGCCGATGCCAGGAACCCCAGCCGGGCGCCCGGGACCAGCGAGCGATCGCGACAGCGACACCGGCCAGGGCGACCAGCATCGCCGCCACGCCGGCCCAGACCGGCGACCAGTTGGTCACGAAGAACAACACACCGGCCAGCAGGGTTGTGGCCAGCACGACCCACGGGCTCGGCGCCGGCCGGCGGCTCGCCGGCGCGTCCCGCCGGGGCAGGCGGAAGGCCGCCACGATCAGGGCGATCACCACGATCGCCACGGCGAGCAGTTTCGGCCAGGCGGCGACGTAGTGCTCATTGCCGTACGTCGACATCGTGGTGCCGAAGCAGCCCAGGGCGAGCAGCACGCATCCGATCACGAACCCGGGCGTCCGCAGCCACGGGGTGGTGCGGCGGGGTGTCCACTCCTCGATCAGCGCGATCGGGACGCTGATGCTCCACACCGTGTGCAGGGTCAGGACGAAGACGGTCCACGGGACGGCGATCCCCAACGCCGGCACGAAGCCCTGGTCGAGCAGGTGGGCGTCGACGTAGTTCGGGTTGAACAGCGACATCGTCGTCGCTCCCTCCTCCAGCACGCCATAGGCCAGCGCCAGCAGGATGATGCTGGGCCAGCCGCGACCGGTGCGGCGGACCAGCTCGCGGATCACCAGGGCGCCGCCGCCGTACATCGGGGCCAGCGCCAGCACCAGAAAGATCAGGGTGATCGGGAAGTCGCCGAGCAGGAACTCGGCGACCAGCGGGGACAGGAAGAACAGGGCGACAGCGGGTGCCACGCGGCGCATGACGGACTCCTGGATGGACGTCTGTTGACGAAGGAATCGTCACGCCCGCGCGGCCCGCGTACCTGAGCCGTTTGTCACCCCCGAGCCCTGACAGATGCCAGGCGGCGGCGCTGGGCGCCGAAGAACGCCACGGCCGCGAGCCAGACGCCGGCCAGCGGCAGCAGCCCCAGCCAGCCCTGGGTCAGCAGCAGCATCCGCACCCGGCCCTTCGCCCACTGCATGCCCTGCGTCCGGCAGCCGTCGGTGCTGGCGCTGAGCAGGTCGCACTGCGGACCGGCCTGCGCCGCCGACGCCGTACGGATGCCCGTGTCGTCGCCGGCGGCCGGCGGCGCGGGGATCGGGGCGCGGGGCGGCAGGGTCGTCAGGTCGGGCAGCCAGGTCTGGAAGGTGCGCAGCATCGCGGCGTGGCCGCGTTCGTTCGGGTGCAGGCTGCTGTGCGAGAAGTTCTTCGGGTGGAAGCGCTGCTCGGCCACGCCGCCCACGGACCGGATGCCGACGAAGTTCAGGCCCGGGCGGCCCTCGTTCAGTTTGTCGCAGAGCTGCAGGTTGGCGACCCGGAGCGAGGCCTCCATCTCCGCCAGGTAGTAGTAGCCGAACTCGGCCGCGGTCTCGGCGATCACCCGGTTCAGGCCGGCGGTCACGAACTCGTGCAGGAAGCGGCGCTCGCGGGGCGCCAGCGTCACGTCCGCGCACGGTCCGGACAGGTCGATCGGGTCCGGGTAGCCGACGGCGACCACCGGGGTGTCCGGGAAGACCGCGTCGAGCTGCCGGTAGGTCGCCCGCAGGTTCGCCCGTACCTGCTCCAGCGCGCCCGTCCAGAGCTTGCTGTGCCGGTCGCACATGCCCGGGGCCAGGCACATGAGCCCGATCGTGGAGAAGCCGGCGTCGTTGCCGCCGACGCCCACCACGACCATCGCCGGGTCGAAGTCGGCGCCGTAGTCGTGCACGTACGCGTCGAGTTGGGTGCGCTCCTCGCCCGCCTGCGGGTGCGGCGCCGGGCCTCCGGCGCGGGCCGGCGGGGCTACCGCCGACTGGATGTTCCAGGTCCGCGCGCCGGAGCAGGCGAGGAACTCGGCCTGGTCGAACGGCCGCTGCTGGCCGGCCATCGCCGCCCAGGCGGTGGGCGACCGGCGGCACTGGTTGCCGCCGCCGACGTCGGTGCCCTCGTAGTACGTCGACGCGCCCTCGCCGGACATGTAGGAGTCGCCGAAGGCGACCAGCAAGGAGCGGGCCGTACGGTCGGGGGCCAGCTCGGACGGCACGTCGGCGGGCAGCGGGGTGACGCCCAGCAGGGCGATCACGCTCATCACGAACGCGATGTCCGCCTGGGTGGTGGAGACGACCGCGACGACCAGCAGCGACAGCACGACGACCGCGCCGAGCAGCCACGGCGAGCGGGTGAGCGCGTACAGCAGCGCCGTGGACAGGGCGAAGAGCGCAACCCCGGCGAGCCCCAGCCGGCGGCGCAGGCCCGACAGGCCGCACATCCAGCGTACGGCCAGCTCGGAGAGCAGCGAGACGCCGAGCGGCAGCAGCACCAGCAGCGCCGCGCCGAGCAGCACGTACTCCAGGATCACGCCGGCCGTACCCGAGGCGCGGCCGAGCAGCGTGATGCCGAGCAGCAGGCACACGGCCCCGGCGCTGGTCAGCGTGAGCGCCAGCGAGCGCCGCGCCCGGTCGGAGCGCAGGCCCTGGCGCAACCAGGTGATGGTCGAGCCGGCCACGAAGTAGGCCAGCAGGATGCCGGCGAGCGCGACGCCGGCACGCGGCCAGAACTGGTACGAGCCGACCAGCGCGACCGCCAGCACCAGCAGGACCACCCCGGTGCGCAGGGAGATCAGCCACTGCCGGGCGTCGAGGCTGTCGATGTACTGGCCGCGGACCCAGAGCGTCGCGGCGATCACGAACAGCGTGAACCACACCTGGATGGTCAGCGAGGAGACCCCCGACCGCGCGAACACCAGCAGCAGGATCAGGGCGACGGCGAACACACAGGTGCGCCGCAGGGCCGCATAGTCGATACGCGTCATGCCAGACAGAGGCGCGACGGGCGTCCGGAGATACAGGTACGCGCAGTCCGCCGGGATGGACCGTTCGGGGCCGCCGGTTCCGGAACTCCGGCGAGTTGTCCGGATGCCGCCGGGATTGCCGCATGCGCACCGAGAGAGCGCTCTTGACAGTCGGCCCCGTCTATCGCTTGCTGTGCTCAGCCTCATTGCAGCCCTGTTACGAAAGGACCTCTCCACATGACGACACGCCCCACCGGCGGTGGCCGTCTTTCCGGGCGCCGGCACCTCGCCCGCGCCCTGGCACTCGTGCTCGCTCTCACGGCGACCGGCACGCTCACCGGTACGGCCGCCTCCGCCGGCCCGGCGCGGCCGGGCCCGTCCGGGCCGAACCTCGGGGCCAACGTCACCGTCTTCGATCCGGCCACGCCGGTCGAGCAGATCCAGGCCACTCTGGATGCCGCGTACGCCCAGCAGGTCGACAACGAGATGGGCACCCAGCGGTACGCGTTCCTGTTCAAGCCCGGCACCTACGGCACCGCGGAGAAGCCGCTGCAGGTCAAGGTCGGCTACTACACGGAGATCTCCGGGCTGGGCGCCTCCCCGGCCGACGTCGTGATCAACGGCAAGGTCGAGGTGTACAACCGCTGCCTCGCCGACGGCGGCACGGGCAACTGCCTCGCGCTGGTCAACTTCTGGCGCACGCTGTCCAACCTGTCGATCAGCATCAACGCCAAGGGCCAGGACGGCTGCCGCGGCTCGGCGAACTTCTGGGCGGTGTCGCAGGCGGTGTCGCTGCGCCGGCTCAACATCAGCGGGGGCAACCTGTCGCTGATGGACTACTGCACCGCCGGCCCGCAGTACGCCAGCGGCGGCTTCATCGCCGACTCGGCCATGCCCGACGTGATCAACGGCTCGCAGCAGCAGTGGCTCACCCGCGACAGCAAGGTGACGAGCTGGTCCAACGCCGTGTGGAACCAGGTCTTCTCCGGGGTGCAGGGCGCGCCGGCCGAGACCGCCTTCCCGAACCCGCCGTACACCACGCTGGACAAGACCCCGCTCAGCCGGGAGAAGCCGTACCTGTTCACCGGCGCCGACGGCAAGTACAGCGTCCGGGTGCCGGCCGCGCGGCGCAACACCAGCGGCACGTCCTGGTCGGCGGGCCTGACCCCGGGCCGGACGATCCCGATCCGGGACTTCTTCGTGGCCAAGCCCTCCGACCCGGTGTGGCTGATCAACGCCAATCTGGCGCTGGGCAAGAACCTGCTGCTCACCCCGGGCGTGTACGACGTCGCGCACAGCATCACCGTGCGGCGCGCCGACACGGTCGTGCTCGGCATCGGGCACGCGACCCTGACCGCGGTCAACGGCGCGACCCCGCTGACCGTGGCGGACGTGCCCGGCGTCGTCGTCGCCGGCGTGACCATCGACGCGGGCACCCGCAAGTCGAGCACGCTGCTGCAGGTGGGGCGCAAGAACGGCCACGGCAAGAGCTCGGCGGCCAACCCGACCACGCTGTCCGACGTCTACTTCCGGGTCGGCGGCCCGCACATCGGCAGGACCCAGACCGCGCTTGAGGTCAACAGCGACAACGTGCTGATCGACCACACCTGGGTGTGGCGGGCGGACCACGGCGTCGAGGGCTTCACCGAGGGCGTCAACGGCGACACCCAGCGCTGGCGCACCAACACCGGCGTCAACGGTGCCGTGATCAACGGGGACAACGTGACGGCGACCGGCCTGTTCGTCGAGCACTTCCAGCAGTACAACACCATCTGGAACGGCGAGAACGGCACGACCGTGCTGTACCAGAACGAGCTGCCGTACGACCCGCCGACGCAGGCGGACTGGACGACCAGGGACGGCACGCTCGGCTACGCCGGCTACAAGGTCGGTGCCAAGGTCCGCAACCACAAGCTGTACGGGGCCGGCGTCTACGTGTTCAACCAGAACAACCCGGCGATCCACACCGCGAACGGCTTCGAGGTGCCGAACCGCCCGGGCGTCAAGCTGCACCACATCATGACGGTCAACCTCAGCGCCGGCGTCATCGACCACGTCGTCAACGGCGTGGGCGCGGCGGCGGACACCACCAAGGTCGGCGTACCGGTCTTCGTGACGGACTACCCGGCGCCGTAACCCCGGCACCGCTGGTCGAGCAGGGCCGGATCCGCACCACGGATCCGGCCCTGCTCCATGGCGTTTCAGTCCCGGTAACTGCAGCGGGCGCCGGTGCGTACGCCGTCGCGAAGACGCCCGCCGATGAGCGGGTCGGCCTGCTCGATCTGCGCCAGGGCCCGCCGGATCGCCTTGCCCACCGAGATGCGGGCCCGCTCGTCGGCGTCGCCGAAGGTGCGCGACCGGCCGCCCAGGCCCGTCGTCGCCGCGAGCTCGGCCGCCAGCCAGTCGTGCTCGGCACGGGCGTCGTGCTCGCCGGGCCGGTCGCCGAGCTGGTGGCGCAGAGCCGACAGCCTCCGGCGAAATTCGCGGCGGGCCGCGTCGTCGAGCACCGGCTGCGCGGACCGGGCGGACTGGGCCGCACCGGCCGTCCCGGCCGTCTCGCCCGTCTCGGCCGCACCGGCCGCACCGGCCGCCTCGGCCAGCATCGACGCGGCCACCAGCTCGGCGGCCCGGATCGCCTGGCCCGGGCTGGCGCACAGCATCGCGAGGTAGAGCACGCCGCGGCGCTCCGGCACCCGCACCTTCCGCGGGCCCGCCGCGAACTCCCACACCTGTCCCACCCGCCGGCACCGCAGCGGATGCCGCGCCGGCAGGTGGGCCGCCGCCGCCACGGGCCGGGCCCGGCGGGCGCGCGCCGCCGGCAGGATCATGCCCATCGCCGCGGCCTCGCCCGCCGCGGCCGCCCGCTCGGCCTCGGCGGCGCCGCCGTCGCCGCGCAGGGCCAGCGCCTGCCCCAGCCGCCAGCGGGACAGCGCGGCGGCCGGGCGGTGCCCGAGCACGCGATTGTCGTGTACGGCCTCCCGCAGGTGCTGCACGGCACGGTCCACCCGCCCGGTGGTCAGCGCCGCAATGCCGAGCGCCAGCTGGGTGGAGCCGAAGCAGGCCATCGCGGGCCCGGCGACCATCGGCCGGCGGGCGTACGGGATGAGCAGGTCGTAGCCGCTGGTCGCGAGGCCCACATCCCCGAGCCGGTGGGCGCACTCGACGATCGCGTACATGTCGGCGAGCCAGGTGTCCGTGTGCGGTAGCCCGGCCAGGTCGGCCCCGACGGGCGCGGCTCCGCCGTACTCCTCGTCGGCGAGCGCCATGACGGCCCGGCAGACTTCCCCGGCCGGCCCGGACCGCGGCGGGCCGACCCACTCGCGCAGGGCCGGCACCATCTCGCCGATCCGGCCCTGATACCACCGGATCGCCGTCATCTGGATCAGGTGCCACCGCACGACGTCCGGATCGCCCGCGGCCAGCCCCAGGCCCGCGCAGGCGTCGGCGACCGTGACCGCCCCGTCGAACTGCCCCGCCCGCAGCAGGCCCAGCACCCCGATCAGGCGGGCCGCCGTACCGATCGCCGCGTGGTCCCGCACGGCCAGCTCCCGGCGCAGGTCGACGAGGCTCGCCTCGGCCCGCGGCCCGCCGTCCAGAAACCGGTCGACAGTGTGCCACAGCATGCCGACCAGGCGGTCGCTGCGCCGGCCGCTGCCGCCGGAAGCCGCGATGAGCTCGCGGGTCAGCTCGAGGCGCAGCCCTCGGTGATCGGGGCCGGCGACGCAGTTGCGGGCCAGGGCGGCCGCCTCGGCGTGCGCGATCCGGTCCCCGTGCCGTCTCGTCTCCATCAGCTCCGCCACGACCGCGGCGTGACCGCCGGTGCCGTGGTCCGACTCCGCCGCCAGGCGGGTCCGCAGCCGCCTCGCGACCGCGGCGTGCCGTGGCGCCCGGGCCAGCGCGCGGCGCAGCCGCATCCGCACCAGCACCGCCTCCGGCGCCCGGGGCCTGGCCGGCAGCCAGAGGCCGCCCATCCCCAGCGCGGCCTGCGCCATGGTGGTCCCGTCGCCGATCCGCTCCGCGGCCCGGTAGGCCACATCGAAGGCACGACGGGCGGCCACCAGGTCACCATCGTCATACAGTGCCCGCATCCCGTCGCGCAGCGTCGTGTCCTCCATCAGCATCGTGTGCCCCATGAACACAGCTTCCGCAGCGGGCTGACACGGAGCTGACCCGGCGCTGAAACGTCGAACGGCTGCCGTTGGCGACCACGATCGCCTGGTTGCTCATTCGGCGTACACCGTGCCCTCAGCGATGAACCGCACCGACCCTTCCATCGTCAGCGTGCCGTCGCCCCACGTGACATGGATCGTTCCTCCGGGCTGCCGGACAGTGCATTGCGCCGAGACGGCGCCCGTCCGGCGGCCGGCCGCGACAGCGGCGGCGGCGGCACCGGTCGCGCAGCCGAGCGTACGGCCGAGCCCGCGCTCCCACGGCAGCACCTCGATGAGATCCGGGGCGAGGATCTGCGTGAACATCACGTTCGTGCCGCCCGCCCAGGCGCGTGCGGTGGCCGGGGCGACGGCGGCCGCGTCCACCTCGGCCAGCGAGGTGAACACGACCCGGTGCGGGGTGCCGAGCAGCACCTGCGTGCTCGTCTCGTCCTCACCCACCACCGCGTCGGTCGGCAGCTCCAGTCGCTGGGACAGCCGCCAGGTCGCCCGGTCGACCACCCGGTGCTCGATGGTCAGCCCCGGGCTGACGACCCGCACGGTCCCCTCGGCCGGGACCCTGCCGGTGTGCACGGCGAGCGCGGCCAGGCACCGCGCGCCGTCGCCGCACGCGGGCGCCACACTCCCGTCCCGGTTGAAGAGCCGCATACCGACCTCGCCGTCGGCCCGCCACTCGGCCAGGAGCAGCCCGTCGCCGCCGAGTCCGCGCGCCGGATCGGTCACCCATCGCAGCAGGCTCGGCACGGCGGCCGCCTCGTCGATCACCACGTAGGCGTTGCCCTCGGCATACAGCTTCCAGAATCCGGTCTTCATCATCGCTGCCTCTCGTGGGCGCCGTCATCGGACAACGACGCCTCACCGAGAAGGCGTTCCACCGCGTTCCACGTCCGCGCGTTCGCCGCACCGAACCGGCTGAGGTGTCGGTCAACCGACTGCCCTGCGCGGTCAATATCACCAGCGTGATACCACACGGAAATGCTCTCCATCGTCCTCGCCGCAACGTGCGCCCTGGTCTGGGGCACGGCCGACTTCAGCGGTGGCAAGGCCGCCCAGCGCGGTGACGCGCTGGCCGTGACGGTCGTGTCGCAGCTGTTGAGCGTGCCCGCGCTGGCGATCTGCCTGCTGCTCGTGCCGGGCACGCCGCAGGTCGGCGACCTGGCCTGGGGCGCGCTCAGCGGCATGGCGGGCTTCGCCGGCATGGTGCTGCTCTACCAGGCGCTGGCCGGCGGCGCGATGTCGGTCGTGGCCCCGGTCACTGCCGTGACCGCCGCCGTGGTCCCGATCGTCGTGGGCTTGGTGATCGAGGGCAGCCCCGGCACGGTCCCGCTGGTCGGCGTCGGCTGCGCGGTCGCGGCGATCGGGCTGGTCAGCCTCGGATCGGACGGGCGCCACGCGGTCGTCACCCGGGTGCTGATCGCGCTCGCGCTGACCGCGGGCGCGATGTTCGGCCTGTTCTTCATCCTGCTCGACCAGGCGTCAGCCGGCTCCGGCATGTGGCCGCTGGTGGGCGTCCGGGTCGGGTCGCTGGCCGTCGGGCTGCTCGCGGCCGCCCACCGGGGCACCCCGCTGCGGCTGCGCGGCTCGGCGCTGCGCTGGGCCGCGGTCGCCGGGCCGTTGGACGTGACGGCGAACGGCCTGTTCCTGGCGGCCGTCAACGCGGGAAATCTGGTACTGGTGGCGCCGGTCGCGTCGCTCTATCCGGCCAGCACCGTGCTCCTGGCCCTGGTAGTCGACCGGGAACGGCTGCGCCCGGTGCAGCTTGCCGGCCTGGGGCTGGCCGCGGCGGCGTTGGTCATCACGGCATCCTGAGGCGGGCGCCCGCCGCGTTCGGATCGGGTGCGCCCGGTGCGGCTATATCCTCCGATGGAGGCGGGGATCCGGCTGCGGCCAGATTCGCCGGCAGCCCGGTTCCACGAGACTTCTCGCATGCTGAATGACGCGCCGCCGCTGAGTCCGTACCACCGTCTGGGAAGGACCGCCGCCCACCGTTGGTGGCGTCCCGTCGCCGGCACCGCCCTGGTGGTCGCCGGCAGTTTCGTGCTCATCCTGGTCAGCCTCGGGCTGACCGCGCTCGCCGCGGCGCTGGCCGGCCGGCCCGACAACGCCGAGGGCATGCCGTCCTTCGGCCCGCTGGCGGACCTGGCGCTGGAGTTCCTGTTCATCGCCACGCTACTGCCGGTGACCCTGGCCGCCGCCCGCTGGGTGCAGCGGCGCCCGGCCGGCACGCTGTCGTCGGTCACCGGCCGGCTGCGGATGCGCTGGCTGCTGACCTGCCTGCCGGTGGCGTTCGTCGCGGTCGTGCTGCTGCTCGGCGCCGGCCTGGCGCTGGCCGCGGCGACCGGCGAAGACGTGGGACTCGGCGACGAGCTGGCCGGGTGGGGGCCGTTCCTGCTGGGCACCCTCGTGCTGCTGGCGGTGGTGCCGCTGCAGGCCGCCGCCGAGGAGTATCTGACCCGGGGCTGGCTGCTGCAGGCGGTCGGCACGGTCTGCCGCGGCCCGTGGGTGCCGATCGCGGTGCAGGCGATCGTGTTCGCGGCGCTGCACGGCTGGGGCACCCCGTGGGGCTTCGCCGACCTGATCGTCTTCGGCGTCGTCACCGGCTGGCTGACCGTCCGCACCGGCGGGCTGGAGGCGGCAATCGCGTTGCACGTGCTCAACAACCTGATCAGCGGCGCGCTGGGCGCGGCCTACGGCAGCCTCTTCGTCGACGAGACCGCGGCGGACATGCCCTGGCAACTCGCGGTGATCGACATGCCGGTGCTGCTGGCGTACGCGGCGGTGATCGTCATGCTGGCCCGCCGCCGTCGCCTGGCCGACCGCAGCGCCCCGGCCGCCCCGGTCGTGCCGGCCCCGATCCTGGACCGCACCCTGGTCGCCGCCGGGCGTGAGTCATGAGCCCGGAGCAGGGCAACCGCTGGTGGATCGGCGCGGCGCTGGTCCCGTTCGCCCTCCTGGTGCTGCTGCGGGGACTGCGGAACACCGAACTGATCGCCGGCGGGCCGCTGGGGACCTGGTACGGGCAGCTTGCGGTTCTTGCGCTTGGTGCCGCCGGGTACGCGGCCGCGTATCTGCTGCTGCGCCGGGCCTTCCGGCGCCGGCCATAGCCGGGCCGGTCGGGCCACCGCCGGGCCGGTCGGACCGCCGCCGGGCCGGTCGAGCCACCGCCAGGCCGGTCGAGCCACCGCCAGGCCAGTCGGGCCACCGCCAGGCCAGTCGGGCCACCGCCAGGCCAGTCGGGCCACCGCCAGGCCAGTCGGGCCACCGCCAGGCCGGTCGTGCCACCGCCGGGCCGGCGATCCGGTGGGTCGCTGCCGGGTCGGCTCGCGGCGCGGCGTGGGCCTTCGCCGGCCGGTCGGGTTGCGGCGGATCAGACGGTGTCGTCGCCGAGCTTGCCGCGCAGCTTGGCCAGCGCGCGGCTGATCAGCCGGGAGACGTGCATCTGCGAGATGCCGAGCTGCTCGGCGATCTCCGTCTGGGTGAGGTTGCCGTAGAAACGCAGTGTCAGGATCTTGCGTTCGCGCTCGTCGAGGGACGCCAGCGCCGGGCCGAGCGCGAGGCGGGCCTCAGCCAGCGCATACTCGTGGTCCTCGCCGCCGAGGGTCTCCCCCAGCTCGGTGGCGCCGTCGGTGCCGACCGGGGTCGACAGCGAGGTGGCGGTGTAGGCCCGGGCGCCCTCGAGGCCCTCCAGCACGTATTCCTCGGTGACCCCCAGGTGCCCGGCGATGTCGGCCACCGTCGGGGACCGGCCGAGCGTGTGGGTGAGCGTGGTGTTGGCGCCCGTGATCGCCAGGCGCAGCTCCTGCAGGCGGCGGGGCACCCGGATCGCCCAGGTACGGTCGCGGAAGTGTCGCTTGATCTCGCCGATGACGGTGGGGATCGCGTACCCGGCAAAGTCGGTGCCGAACGCGGGATCGAACTTGTCGACGGCCTTGATCAGGCCGATGACCGCGGTCTGCAACAGGTCGTCAACGGGCTCGCCGCGGCCGGCGTAGCGGTTCGCGAGATGCCGGGCGAGCGGCAGCCAGGCCTCGATCACCCGGTCGCGCAGCGCCGGTCGCGAGGGGTGGGCCGCCGGCATCGCGGCCATCGCGCGCAACAGCTCATCGGCGTTGCCGGCGGTCCGCGCGCTGCTCAGTGGGGAGTCTTCAGTCGATTCGAGGGCGGTGGCGGGGCGGTCAGACTTCGTGTCCACGAGATCTCCCTGGGCAATAGTTGCCATACCGCAAGCGACATTACCGGCCGGAAGGCGGTTGAAACCTGCCGCGCCGACGAACTACTCGAAGGTGTCCCTCACCCCTCGACCCCGCTTCGCGGATGTGATGCTTACCGGTACGGGAAATGCGGGTGCGTGGCACGCGCCCGGGTGACTACCTTGTCGGGATGTCCGTCGAAGCCGCCCGCGCCGCCGAGGTTCTCGCCCAGTTGTCCGGTCAGACCCGGCTGCTCGCCCTGGCCGAGCTCGTCCGCCGGGGCAAGGAGGGCGCCTCCCTCGCCGAGCTGACCTACGCCCTCGACCTGCCGCTGCCCAAGGTCGGCGACGCCTGCGCCCGGCTGGTCGGCCTCGGCCTGGCGACCGGCACCGGCAACGGGTTCTACCGGGCCCGGCTCGAGGGGCTGCGCGAGGCGGCCGAGGCGGTGGACCGGCTCCAGCCGATCGCCGTGCTGCTCGCCGGCTATCCGCAGCTGCGCGGCAACTTCTCGCACGGGCGGCTGACCAGCCTGCCGCCCACCCTCAGCGACCGCTACCCGCTGATCGGCGAGCTGCTCGCCCGCTTCCTGGCCCTGGACGACCTGTACGCCGAGGACGAGATCAACCGCAAGTTGGCAGCGGTCACCGACGACGTGGCCGCGACCCGCCGAATGCTCGTCGACACCGGCTGGCTGGAACGCGACCGGGCCGGCACCACGTACGGCCCGGGCCGGCCGCTGCCCGAGCCGGCTCATTCCGCGGCCGGCCGCTTCGGTGGTTCCGCCGTAGTCGCCCAGGCGGGTGCCGCGGCAAGGCGATCCGAAACGCCAAATTCATGAGGTAACGCAATTTCCGGGCGGTTTGGGGTGCCCGGTTCGCGTGCCGTCTGCTGACCGCACCCAACTTCGGGGCGCCGTTCACAGATCTTGGATACCTACGGCGTGCCCGTACGCATCAACGTCGATCCAGGTTCGGTGCCCTGACGAGGATCTTGTGGCGGCGCGGTCCGCTCCACGCCCGTACGCATCAACGTTGATCCGGGGTCGGCGAAACAGCGGAAGATCTTGCTTGGGCTTGGGCTTGAGCCTGGCTCCGCACCGCTATGGCGCACCATCGGCCAACGCCGGGGTGCCGAGACTCAGCCGAGCGTCCCTGCCCGACATACCCGGCATAACGCCCACGATCCGGGCAGGTCACCAAGGGGCCTTGCAGAAGCCTCCCGGAGCTGACCGATCCTCCACAAGATCTTCGCCGGGTGGCCGACCCTGAATCAACGTTGTTGCGTACGGGCGTGGAGCGGACCGCACCGCCACAAGATCCGGGCCGGGTCGCCAACCTTGATTCGACGTTGTTGCGTGCAGGCGTGGAGGGCGCCGTCACGCACCAAGGTCGCGACTGCCGGAAGTAATATGCGGGGTTTTGTTCGGCACGCCATCTGCCGCCGCCTGTGCGGGCTGAGGCCGCGCGCGCTGGCCAGCTCCGGTACCCGCCGCCGGCCAGCTCCGGTACCGCTGGCGGCCAGCTCCGGTACCGCTGGGTGGCCGGCCCGCTGGGTGGCCGGCCCGCTGGGTGGCCGTACCGCTGGGTGGCCGTACCGGTGTCGGTCGCCGGACCGTCATGGTCCGCCCGGCGTGGCGGGCAGGATGATGTCCCAGTCGAGGATGCCTTCCTTGGTGACCTCGGGCCGGTACCGGTTGTCGTAGGGACGGCCGGACTCCAGGGACCGGGCGGTCTTCTCCAGCAGCTCGGCGACCGATGCAGGCCACCGCTCGAACGAGACGCCGTCCTCGTTGTAGAACTCCCCGACCCGGCCGTGGTTGCCCGGGCGCTGGTCCACGAGCAGGTTGCCGCCGTCCCCGGAAGACGCGAAGGGCACGAACGACTTGTCCCACCAGGTGCTCTCCTGGTCGCCGAACACCTCGGCCACGACCGTGCAGAGCGACAGCCAGTCGGCCAGGATCTCGGCGATCGGCATCGGGTCGTAGAAGACCGGCAGGGTGAACGCGGTGCCCCTGCTCGACACGCCGTCGTGCCGGCGCAGGGAGGCGACCAGATCGGCGGGGAACGCCACGGACATCCGGCGCTGCGCCGCGTCGATCTCCTTCGCGGCGGCCGGGGGACGCAGCGAGCGGCGGCTGGCCGGGGCGTGGGCGGCGAGCCAGACCTCGATACGCTTCCAGGCGGCGTTCACGCGCTTCGTGGTGGCGAGGTCGGGCACGGTGGGGGTGACTCCGCCCCGGTTCTGCGGACAGACCTCACCCACCGCCCGGGTCGGCTCCGGGACGGGGGCGGCATCGGTGTGGGTGCCCTGATAGGCGTCCGGCGGCAGCGGCTCGGTGGTTGCCTCGAACATCCGGACCTCCGTTCGCATCGGGCCGGCGCGGTCGCAGAACGCCAGCCCGCAGACCACCAGGGACATCGACACGAAGACGCCGGCCAGCAGGAGGACGACACGCTTGCCGCTGGCAGTCGCCGGGGGCGGCAGAGGTCGCGCCGGGGGTGGCGGGGTGGCTGCCTTGGGGCGGCCGGCGGACGCGTGCAGCAGAGGATGGAGCCACTCCCGGGCGGCGGCGAAGCTGTCTCCGCCGGCCCCCGCATCGCCGGGAATGCGGCCGGCGGGCACGACCGGCATCCCGGCCTCGTGATCGGCCACGGCCTGCTCGTGCTTCCCCGCAGGCACAGGACCGCCCGCTGCAGGGGGATCATCCGCCGAGACAGCATCACTTCCGCCCGCTGCTGGGGGATCATCCGCCGAGACGGAATCACTCGCGGAGCCGAGATCACCCACTGGAATGGCATTGCGCGCCGAGCTGGATTCGTCCACCGAGTCGGTATCGCCTGCGGACAGATCATCATGTCCGGAAGCGGACCCGTCCGCCGGAACGACATCGCCTACTGGGACGAGATCACCCACCGGAACGGCCTCACCCTCAGAAGCGACATCACCGCTCCCGGCCGTGTCAACGGTCGCCGCGGTGCTGACCGCTGCGCCTACGTCGGTTGGCGCACCGGCTGTTGCCGGGGCTGCTGGGGCGCTGAGGGCTGCCGAACCACCAGGCACTGCCGAACCACCAGGCACTGCCGGGCCACCGACCGTGATCACCGTGCCTGCGAGGCCGTGGGCGGACAGAGCGCCCAGCGCCAGGGACGTGTGGTTGGCCGAGTCCGGCCCCGTCCCGGTGACCACCACGACCGGCGCGGAAACGGCCACCGCCAGATCCATCAGGGTCCAGCCCGCCCGGCCCAGGGGAACGAGCAGGCCCGGCACGCCGATCACCAGCACCAGCCCGTGCGTCCGGGCCAGGGTCCGGACGAGCGCGGCCGCCTCGTCGACGCTGAGCGGATCGGCCGCGCCGTCTCCGGCCTGCAGGAACGTGGCCAGCTCACCGAGCAGCAACTCGCCCGGCCGCCCGTCAGCGCCGAAGACCGGCCGCCCGTCAGCGCCAAAGACCGGCCGCTCATCAGCGCCGAAGACCAGGGCCGCCACACGCACCGACGACGCCGCGGCCAGGGCCGCCGCCGCGGGCCGCCAGTCGACGGTTGCCGAGGTGGTGACCAGGGCCCAGGGGCCACCAGCCGGCCAAAGCACGGTCACGCTCGACTCCGAGACTCGCGGGAAATGGGACACGGGACATGGGGCGCTGAACGGAGAACGCGGACATCGTATCGACGGGCTGTGACATTCCTCAGCCCGTCAGGCGGATCGGCCGAACGCCGCAGGTCGCGTGCTACCAAGCCGAAGCCGACCGGTGCGCGCAGGCGTCACCCCTGATCAGCCAGGCATTCGGCGGGCAGCAGGAACCATCGCAGCTTCTCAAAGGCCGGCGGCAGGTCAAGGCCGACCCCGTCGATCGGTTCGCCCCGCCCGCGCATGATGCGGCGGGCCTCGTCGAGGTAGCCCGCCAGGACGTCCTCCCCCAGCGTCGGCCGGACGGGCGGCGTCGTGATGCTGCCGTCGGCCTCGAGCCGCAGATCAGCCAGGGACACCGCCGGGCGGGTCGCCGTCACGTGGCACCACCGGCCCGTACGCGGGTTGAAGCGGTAGTCGCTCAGCAGCCGGTGCCCGTCGCGCGCGATCAGCGCCACCGCCTCGGCGAGATAACCGGCGACCGTGTCGGAGATGAAGTAGTTCAGGTTGATTCTTGCCCAGCCCGGCTTCACTCCCTCCCAGCCCGCCACGATCTCGGTGTGGAACTCCCGCGAGTGTGCCTCGTCGATGCCGAGCAGGCGGTGCCCGTACGGCCCCGCGCAGGAGCAGCCGCCCCGGGCCTGGATGCCGAACAGGTCGTTGAGCAGCGCCACCACGTAGTTGTGGTGCAGGTAGCGTTCGCCGGCCCGGATCTGGAACGAGACGATGGACAGCCGCTCGGCGTGCCGGTCGCCGAGCACCTCGATGCGGTCCTCGCCCGCCCAGCGCTGCTGGATTCGCCGCCACAGCTGGCGCTCCCGCGCGCCGATGGTGGCGGTGCCGACCGCGTCCTTGACCGCGAAGACCAGCCCGGCCCGGATGGATTCGACGATCGCCGGGGTGCCGCCTTCCTCGCGGGCCACCGGGTCGTCCAGGTAGCGGTGGGTGACCGGGTCGACGAAGGCGACCGTCCCGCCGCCCGGCGCGGTCGGCACCCGGTTGGTCAGCAGGTCGCGGCGCAGCACCAGGATGCCCGGGGTCTGCGGCCCGCCGACGAACTTGTGCGGCGAGAGGAACACCGCGTCCTTGTGGTCGGCGCGGTCCGGCGCGGACTCGCGCATCCTGATCGGGAGGTACGGGCCGGCAGCCGCGTAGTCCCACACGGACAGGGCCCCGTGCTCGTGCAGCAGCCGGGCCACGGCGGCGGTGTCGGTCAGCAGCCCGGTGACGTTCGAGGCGGCGGAGAAGCTGCCGATCCGCAGCGGCCGTTCCGCGTACGCGAGCAGCCGCCGGCGCAGGTCGTCGAGGTCGATGTGGCCGTCGGGGCCGGCGCCGATCGGCACCACGTCGGCGATCGTCTCGCGCCAGGGCAGCTCGTTCGAATGGTGCTCGTACGGGCCCACGAACACCACCGGGCGCTCGCGACGGGGTATCGCCGACGTGAGGGCGTACCGGTCATCGAGGGTCTCCGGCAGTCGCAGCCCGAGGATCGCCACCAGCTTGTTGATCGCCGCCGTGGCCCCGGAGCCGCAGAAGAGCACCACGTCGTCCGGGCCCGCGCCGACGCTGCGGTGGATGAGCCGGCGGGCCTCCGCGCGCAGGGCACCGGTCTGCAGCCCGGTCGCGGACGCCTCGGTGTGGGTGTTGGCGTAGCGGGTCAGCACCTGCCGGCGGATGAAGTCCTCGACGAAGTCCAGCGCCTGGCCCGACGCGGTGTGGTCGGCGTAGGTGAGCCGCCGCGGCCCGTAGGGCCCGTCGAGCACCTCCCCCGCGCCGATCAGCCCGCACCGGATCCGGTCCAGCATCGGCATCGTCATGGCGGCCTCCCCGACCGGGCCGGCATCGGTGTCGGCCCGGGTCCCTGCCACGATGCAACGCCCCGGCCGCGACTACAAGTGCGGCTTCGGTGCGGTTGTGGTCGCGCTGGGGTCAGGGGAGGCCGGTCTACCGGCCGTTCCGGTAGATCTCGTAGCCGGCGCCGTTGGTCAGGGACACCACCACCAGGTTGCCCGTTCGGCCCGGTGTCGATGTCCCGAATTCCTGGCCGGACGGAATGGTTCAGTCATGAGTGGGTCTTCGGTGCCGCCGGGAACGGCGGGAGGTCCTGCTGGCAGCGGGTGCCGACCGGCGGCAGCGCGCCGTCGATGAGGTATTTGCTGTACCAGCCCGTGATGCAGGTGCTGTACCGGGTGGTGTGGCCGTACCCGTCCAGCGTGAGCAGCCGGGCATTGCCGAGCTCCTTGGTCATCCGCTTGGCGAAGTCGTACCGCGTGGCCGGGTCGTAGGTCGGGTTGACCACGAGCACGGTCTTTGCCGTTCGCCGGTTCCACGGGCCGTGGTAGCGCTCGGTGATCCGGGGCCAGTTGGCGCACGCCACCTCGCTGAAGGCCTCGGCGCGGCCGAAGGTCGGGTTCGCCTTGTCGAACGCGGTGGCGATGCCCGGGTAGCGCGCCGGGTTGCGCGGCAGCGGCGCGTCGGCGCAGTTCACCGCGAGGAACGCGTCGTTGCCGTTGTAGCGGTAGTCGTCCGCCAACCATCCCGGCCCGGGCTTGGCCTTCGGGAACGGGTGGGCGGCCAGGGCAGACAGCGCCGAGCCGCCGCCGAGGATCGCGTCATACGCGACCTGCAGAGTGGCCGCGGTGTCCGGCCAGGACGCGACGTCGTACATCGCGCCGCCGATGAAGCCGGTCAGGTCGTCGATGGTCACGGTGCCGCCGAGCTCGGGCACCTCGGCCGGGCCCTGGCGGAGCCGGTTACGCAAGGCGTCGAACTTGGCCCGGGCGTTCCCGGCGAACGCGCAGCGAGCGCCGGCCTTGTCGCACTCGGACAGGAATGCGCTCAACGCGATCTCGAAGCCGCCGGCCCGTTCGAACTTGTTGGCGAGCCGGTGGTTGGTGCGCTGGTCGGGATCGACGTTGCCGTCGATGATGACGGCACGGACCTTGCCGGGGAAGAGGTTGGCGTAGGTGGCGCCGATCAGGGTGCCGTACGAGTATCCGATGTAGGTGAGCTTGCGGTCGCCGACCGCCTGCCGTAGCCGGTCGAGATCCTTCGCGACGTTCAGTGTGCTCATGTGCTTGAGCAGCGGGCCGGCGTTGCGCACGCAGCCCTCGGTGTAGGCGAGGTTGGCCCGGATCGTGCTGCTGATCTCGGGCCTGGTCAGCGGGACGCCCGTCATCTGGGCGAAGAGCGCCTCGGCCGCTTCGTCGGTCGGGAAGCATTGGACCGGGTCGCTGGCGCCGATCCCGCGAGGATCGAAGCCGACGAGGTCGAAGCGGGCGAGCACGTCGGGCGCGACGATCTCGTCGGCCACGGTGACCATGCCGCGGCCGGGACCGCCCGGGCCGCCGGGGTTCACGAAGATGGTCCCGATCTTGTGGGCCGGATCGCCGGCGGGCCGGCGGGCGAGCGCGATCGTGGTGGTGGCGCCGTGCGGCTTGTCGTAGTCGAGCGGCACTTCGTGGGTGGCGCAGTCGAATCCGGCGAGCTCTTCCTCGGCGCAGGCCGTCCACTGTGCGGGGACGGCGGCGGTCGCCGCGCTCGGTGCGGCAACCGCCGCGGTGAGCGCCAGGATGACGGCGGCCGGGACGGCGAGCAGCCGTCGCAGGGATGCGGGAACGGTCATGTCACGTCCTTCTGGTCGGCGGCAAAGACCAGCCGTCATCGTGACACGTATCGAAGATGATCGTGGTCCCGTCACGGCGCGGCCCCGGGGAGGCACCCCCGGGGCCGCGCGGTGGTGCCGGTCCTACTTGTAGGTGATGTCCGAGGCGCTGTACTTGCAGTACGTACCGTCCGCGCCCGAGCCGTTGGACGTCGGCTCCGCGCCGGTGTTGTTGCCGATGAACTTGTTGCAGATGACGATCTTCTTGCTGCTGTCGCCGATGATCGTGATCTTGCTGAACGTCGCGCTGTCGCCGTAGTTGGTGTTGATGCCGGCCAGCGAGCCGCCCTTGTAGGTCGCCGTCACGTTCTTGATCACGACCGTGCGCTTGCCCTGGCCCGACTTGCAGTTGCCGCAGGAGCGGTACAGCTTGCCGAAGTCCTGCACCTGGAAGCCGTCGATGACGACCGTGCCGCCGACGCCGTTGTGCTGGAAGACCTTGTCGCTGGCGTGCAGCGCACCGCCGCCCTTGATCGTCATGGTCGCCGAGGTGGACGACGGCTTGAAGGTCGCGGCGTCCTCGCCCACGTCCTCCCACCAGACGTTCTCCAGCGTGCAGGTCGCCTCGCAGTGCACGCCGTCGGCGGCCGGGCTGCCCAGGATGACGTTCTTCAGCGTGCCGCCGCTGGGCAGGTCGAACAGCGGGTCCTGGCCCTCGGCCTGACCGCCGGAGCCGAGGTCACCGGTGCCGTAGTAGCGCTTCATGCCGCCGTCGAAGGTGCCGGTGAAGCTCTTGGTGGCGCTCAGCGGTATCGAGCCGGTGTTCGCCGGGATCGTGGTGGCCGACGCGGTGGCGGCGGGCACCAGCGCCGCCACCGACAGGGCGGCGACGGTGCCGAGGGCGTACCAGATCTTGCGGGATCGGCGCATGGGCGGACCTCATCTCGGGGAGGGGATGATGTGACTGATGGTGGTCACTCCGGTGCCAGCCGAATATATCCGTAACATTGATGAACACAACTGTTTACCTGGCTAAGGAATGCGCTTTCCTCAGGGAGTTTGCAGTGCGCTGCCGGCCTGGTCTGCGGCTTCTGTCGACGTCGGACTGCAACCACCCCGAAACTTCCCACATGGTGAGACGGTGACGGAGAGCGACAGGCGTCTATTGCCAAACCTTTTCGTAAGTGTTGCGATAAGACACATGGGACGGACGTCGCGCGACATCAGATCCGCCAACCGGCTCGGCGTCGTCCAACACGTCCTCGCCGCCGGCACCACCTCCCGGCAGCGCATCGCCGCGGCCACCGGGCTGAGCCTGGCCACCGTGGCTACCCTGGTCGGCGAGCTGACCGGGCTGGGCCTGCTGGCCGAGGCCGGCCGCGAGGACTCCGGCGGCGGCCGCCCGCGCGGCCTGGTCACCCCGAACGCGCACGGCGGCCTGCTGATCGGCGTCGACGTCGCCGAGACGTACGTGCACGTGGACCTCTTCGACACCACGTTGCGGCGGCTGACCGGCGTCGAGCAGTCGCTGCGGCCCCAGGAGCGGCAGCCCGCCCAGGTGGTGGCGCACATCGTCGAGGGCGTGCGGACCGTGCTGGCCGGCCACGACAGCGCCGCGGTCCTGGGCGCCGGGGTGAGCGTGCCGGGGCAGGTCGACCGCGAGGGCGGCGTGTCGGTCTTCGCGCCCAACTGGGACTGGCACGACGTACCGCTGCGGGAGCTGCTCTCCCGCTCGCTGGACGTGCCGCTGTATCTCGACAACCCGCTGCGCGCCGCCGTGATCGCCGAGCTGTGGTCCGGGGCGGCGCGCGGGCACGACGACGTCGCGGTGATCAATCTCGGCACCGGCGTCGGCGCCGGGCTGGCGTTCGGCGGCGCGCTGTACCGCGGCGGCAGCAACACCGCGGGCGAGTGGGGACACACCACGCTCGTGCTGGACGGCCGGCTCTGCCGCTGCGGCAGCCGGGGCTGCGTCGAGGCGTACGTCGGTGCCCCCGGCATCATGCAGACGCTGCGCGACCTCGCGCCCACCAGCGCCCTGCTGCACCCCGGCGAGCAGACCGCGACCGTACGGGCGCTGGCCGCCGGCCTGGCCGCGGGCGACCCGGTCGCCGCCAAGGTGACCGCCGAGACCGCCCGTTACCTCGGCGTCGCCGTCGCCGACCTGATCAACCTGGTCAATCCCGAGGTGGTCGTGCTCAGCAGCTGGGTCGCCCGCCGGCTCGGCGAGCCCCTGCTCGACGAGGTACGCGCCGTCGTGGCCCAGCACGCCCTCAGCCGCCCGTTCGCCGCCACCGTTCTCGTGCTGTCCCCCATCGCCGGCAATTCGGTCAGTCTCGGCGCGGCCACCCTCGCGCTGGAAGGCTTTCTCACAGGAGGCAGATAGATGCTCCGTTCCCTGGCCGCCGGGCTCCTGCTCGGCACCGTCCTCACCGTCCCCTTCGCCACTCCCGCAGCCGCCGCGTCCGCCCGCGCGGAGGTCTCCCCCGCCCCCGCGCAGACCATCGACAACATCGGCGCGTCCGGCGCCTGGTGGGTCAACGACCTGGCCGGCTTCGCGCCGGCCGTCCAGCAGCAGGTCGCGGAGCTGCTGTTCGGCGCCGACGGGCTGGCGCTCTCGGCATACCGCTACAACATCGGCGGTGGCGGCACCGGCGTGACCACGCCGGCCCGCGCCGCACAGACCCTCCGGACCGGCGCCGGCAGCTACGACTGGTCCCGCGACCCCGGCGGGCAGACCTTCCTGCGGTACGCGAACCAGTACGGCGTGCCGGATCTGATCGGCTTCGTCAACAGCGCACCCGCGGAGTGGACCAGCAACGGCAAGAGCTGCGGCGGCACCCTGGACAGCGCCGACAACCAGGCGTTCGCCACCTACCTCGCCGACGTCACCCAGCACTTCGACGACACCGGCGTGCACCTGGAGTACCTGAGCCCGATGAACGAGCCGACCAACAGCTTCAGCACCTGCGGCCAGGAGGGCATGCTGGTGCCGACGGCGCAGCGCGACGACGTGGTCCGCACCCTCGGCAGCACCCTGACCGCGCGCGGGCTGTCGTCGCGGATCAGCGCGGACGAGTCCACCTCGGTCAGCGCCTTCAACTCCGAGGTGCCCCAGTGGATCGGGCAGAGCGGCACCGCGGCGTACGTCGCCAACCTGGCGCACCACACCTACGACTTCCCGAGCGACACCGCGCGGACCGCGGCGATGAACGTCGGCCGCGCCGCCGGCAAGAAGACCTGGGCGAGCGAGATCTGCTGCTTCGGCGCGAGCGGCGGCTGGAGCCAGGGGTACGACCCGGGCATCGGCGCCGGCCTCAGCCTGGCGAGCATCATGCACCGCGACTTCTCCGTCACCTACGACACCGCTTTCCACTGGTGGACCGCGCTCTCCTCCGAGCTGGGCTGCTCACCCACCGCCAGCGCCTCCTGCGCGACGACCGCGAACTCGGCCGGCTGGAACGACGGGCTCATCTACTACGACCCGAGCTACGCCAGCAACGGCAACCAGGCGCTCTACCTGACCAAGCGGTACTACGCGCTGGCCCAGTTCAGCCGCTTCGTCAAGCCGGGCGCGGTGCGCCACAACGTGACCGGGGCCCCGAGCGGCGTGCAGGTCACCGCCTTCGACCGGGCGGGCCAGTGGACCCTGGTGGTGGCCAACCAGAACGCCGCCGCGACCTCGCTGAGCCTGCACCTGAACGCGAAGAACACCGTGTCGTTCGGCTCCGCCCGGCGGACCAGCGCGACGGAGAACCTCGCCGCGATCGGCGCGCCCACGCTGTCGGCGGGCACGCTCAGCACGTCGCTGCCGGCCAAGAGCGTCACCACGTACGTGTTGAACCAGTCCGGCACCACCGGCAGCTCGCTGACCACCGCGTTGATCGGCACGCCGTCGGGCAGGTGCCTCGACGTGCCCGGCTCCGCCACCACGGACGGCACCGCCGTCGACATCTGGGACTGCAACAGCGGCACCAACCAGACCTGGACCCACACGGCCGCCGGCGAGCTGCGCGTCTACGGCGACAAGTGCCTGGAGGCCTACCAGCAGGGCACCGCGGACGGCACCAAGGCGGTCATCTGGACCTGCAACGGCGGCGCCAACCAGAAGTGGCAGCTCAACGCCAACGGCATCATCCTGGGCACCCAGTCCGGCAAGTGCCTGGACGTCTCCGGCGGCGCCACCGCCAACGGCGCGGCGGTGATCCTGTGGACCTGCAACGGCGGCGGCAACCAGTCCTGGCAACGACCGTGACCCGCTGAGTCAGGCGCGTGGCGTGGCGAGCGGTCGCCACGCCACGGGCCGTGGCGTTCAGGCGCCCCCGTGTCCTGCGGGCACCCGCCCGGAGGCGACGGCGCCGTCGTCGTCGTCCTCGCCGGTGCCGGCGTGGTGCAGCCGGGCGTGCACCCGGTCGAGCAGATCCCGCCGGGTGAACGGCTTCTCGATGATGGTGACGCCCTGCTGCAGGGTGCCGTTCTCGGTCAGGACCGGCTGGGCGTAGCCGGACATGTAGAGCACCGGGATCTCGGGCCGCAGCTCGTGGATCCGGGCGGCCACCTCGTTGCCCATCATGTTCGGCATGATCACGTCGGTGAGCAGCAGGTGGATCGGCTCCGGGTGCTGCTCGACGATGCTCAGGGCGGCGGCGCCGCCGTCCGCGACCAGCACCTCGTAGCCGGCCCGGGCCAGGATCCGGCCGCTCGCGTCGCGCAGCGCCTCCTCGTCCTCCACCAGCAGGATCGTCGCCTCCCGCGAGCCCGGGGCGGCCGGCGCGACGTCGTCCGCCGGGGCCTCGGCCTCCGTGACGGCGGCGTCGGAGGCCGGCAGCACCAGGGTGACGGTCGTGCCGATGCCGGCCTCGGAGTAGAGGCGGACGTGGCCACCGGCCGCGGTGGCGATGCCGTACACCGTGGCCAGCCCCAGCCCGGTGCCGGCACCCTGCGGCTTGGTGGTGAAGAACGGCTCGAAGGCCCGCTCGGCCACCTCGGGCGGCATGCCGCTGCCGGTGTCGCTGACCCGGAACCGCACGTAGCGGCCCGGGCTCAGCTCGGTGCAGTCCGCGACGTCGTCCTCGTCCAGCTCGGTGTTGCTGGTGTCGATGGAGAGCGTGCCGCCGCTGGGCATCGCATCCCGGGCGTTCACCGCGAGGTTGAGCAGGATCTGCTCGAACTGGCTGGGGTCGACGCACACCGGCAGCAGCTCGCGGTCCAGGTGGGTGATGAGGTGGATGTGCTCGCCCAGGGTACGGCGCAGCATCTGCTCGACGTCGCCGACCACGTGGTTGAGGCTGAGCACCTGCGTCTGGGTGATCTCGCGCCGGCCGAAGGCGAGCAGCTGCTTGGTCAGCCGGGTGGCGCGCTCGGTGGCCCGGCCGATCTGCGCCAGGTCGGCGCGGGCCGCGGTCAGCTCCGCGGCGGCCGGGGCGGGGGTCTGCAGGGTCTCGGTGAGCAGCTCGGTGTAGCTGGCGATCACCGCGAGGATGTTGTTGAAGTCGTGCGCCACGCCGCCGGCCAGCTGGCCGAGGCTCTCCAGCCGGCGGGTGTGCTGCAGCCGCCGCTCGGCGGCGTCGTGCTCGGCCTGCGCGGCCAGCCGCTCCCGCTCGGCCTGCGCGTGCAACTGCTCGCTGATGTCGCGCACGATGCAGGCCACCCCGAGCGGCCGCCCGCTCGCGTCGGCGATCAGCGACGAGGTCAGCGACACCGTGACCGGTACGCCGTCCCGGGTGCAGTTGCGCACCTCGACCTGGTCGACGCGTTCGCCGTGCAGCGCGCGGGCCAGCAACTCCGCCTCGCGGTCCTGGCAGTCCTCCGGGAAGAGCATGGCGGCGTCGCAGCCCACCGCCTCGTCGACGCGGTAGCCGTACAGCCGCTCGGCGCCGGCGTTCCAGCTGGTGATGATGCCGTTGACGTCCTTGCCGATGATCGCGTCGGCGGAGGACTCGACGATCACCGCGAGCCGCTGGCGCTCCGCGAGCACGGCAGCCCGCTCGGCCAGGGCCGCGGCCTTGCTCGCCAGCTCGGCGAAGAGCTCGACGTCGTCGTCCGCGAACAGGGTGCGGAACCGGTGCAGCAGCACCAGCGTTCCCCCGGCGGCCGGCAGCGGTGCCGCGTTCACGAAGCGGGTGCCGCTGGTCCGGGCCAGGTCGGCGGCGACCGGCGGCGGATCGGTCCAGCCCGCGAGGGCGTCGATGGTCACCGCCTCGGCGGGCAGGCCGCCGACGTCCGCCGTCCGGTACCGCCAGGCGTCGAGGTCGAGGACCGGGTCGCTGATCACCTGCACCGTGTCGCCCGGTCCGGGCAGCAGGACCACCACCACGTCGGCGCCGAGCACCTGCCGGGCGCGCGCGCAGTAGCGCTGCCAGATCCGGTGCGCGGGCTCGGCCGGCGGGGCGGCGAGCAGGCTCCGCATCAGGGCGTTCGCCGCGCCCCAGGACCAGGTGCGCCGCAGCCAGTGCGGTGGCATGAAGGCCAGCAGGTACATCAGCGCCGAGACGACCGCGACCGACCGGGCCACCACCGGCACGCCCGCCCCGGCGAGCACCATCGTCGCGCCGAACAGGCCGGTGCCCAGGGCGGCGCACGCCAGCCTGATCCGGGCCGCCCCGCCGCGGCGCCGGGCGTCGACCGCCAGCAGTGCCGCGGCCAGCGCCTCCACCAGGAAGAACAGCATCACCACCGCCCACACCACGGGGCGGGCCAGCGGCCGCGCGAGGACCAGCACCGGCACCGCGGAGGCGATCCACGCCGCGATCGCGCCCCAGATCGCCCAGGACGGCACCGCGCGCAGCCGGCTCACCAACCGCAACGTGAAGAACGGCTGCCCCAGCAGCACGCCGGTGACCAGGCCGGCCACCGGCCGGGTCGGCGTGCCCAGCGCCAGCCGGAGCACACCCAGCACGAACAGCATCGCCACCGCGCCGAAGATCAGCATGACGTCGCGCAGCAACGGGTCGCGGCGGCGGAGATAGCCCACCGCCGCCCACACGAAGATCAACAAGAACAGGGCCGTGACCGCGAGAAGCGCCATCAGAGCCCCCGCGCCGCCGATTCCCGGTACCGCATCACCTCATGCTTGACGAATGCGGAGGCCACCGAGGCCAAACCGACCAATTCACCGGCCCCGAGCGGCCGGCGGGCTCAGCGGACGACGGCCCGGGCCGGCGTCGGTGCGGGCTGGAACACCGCGAGGGCCTGGCCGTCCGCCGCGGCGACGACCCAGGGATGACCGACGTAGGTCGGCTGGGTATAGGTCTCGCCCGGCCGGAGCGTCTGGTACGTCACCCGGCTGCCGTCCTGATCGATCCAGGAGACGGTGACGACCTGGCCGGTGTCGTTGACGAACGCCACCTGGGTCGGCGTGCCGTTGCCGCCGGACCGCAGCGTCGGCTCGGTGGTGACGGGCAGCGCGGTGAGCTCGGGCCACGCCGCCGGGTCCGCGCCCGCCGGGGCGGGTTCGGCGCTGACCTGAGGGGCGACCACCGTGCTGCTCTCCTCGCCCGATCTCAGCAGCCAGACGGTCGCCACCCCGGCACCGGCGAGGCAGAGCAGCGCGGCCAGCACCGCGACGCCGCCGAGAACCCAGGGCAACCGGTTGCCGCGGCGCGGCGGCGGGTAGGCCGGCACGAAGTCCGGCGGTGGAGGCAGCGTCATGCCGTCACGGTAGGCGGCGGGTCAACGCCCACCGAAGCGCTGCCGCCGATACGGCGATTCCGGGCGCCGTACCGCAACTGCGGTAGGTCGATCACCGCGGATGGGCGACGACCCGGCGGCCCTTTCCGACGACCGTAGGGGAGGTCAGATCGCCTCCCCGAAAGGCCCATGTCGTGAGAGCTCTCGCCCAGAAATGCTTCCGGTGGCGCTTCGCCGTCCTCGGCGGCTGGATCGCCACCCTCGTCGCCCTGATCATGGGTGTCATCGGGATCGGTACCGCGTTCACCGACTCCGCCGAGCTGCCGGACAGCGAGTCAGCCACCGCCTACAGCCTGCTCGCCGAGTCGGGCGCGCAGGGTGCGGGCACCGAGCAGGGCACCATCGCCTGGCACACCGACGGGGTGGCGATCGGCGACGCCGCCGTCCGCCGGCAGGTCACCGCCATGCTCGGCCGGGTGGCCACCATGCCCGGCGTGCAGGCCGTGGTCAGCCCGTACGACAAGGCCGGGGCGCGGCAGCTGGAAGCGGCCTCGGACACCGCGTACGCGACCGTGGTGCTGGCCGAGGACGCCGACGTCACGCCGATCACCGACGCCGCGACCAGCCTGCGCAGCGGCACGCTCGACGTCGAGGTCGGCGGCACGGCCTTCACCGAACTGCCCGCCGCCTCGCACGGCACCGAGATCGTCGGCATCCTGGCGGCGCTGGCGATCCTGCTGCTGGTCTTCCGGTCGGTCTGGGCCGCGGTCCTGCCGATCGTCACCGGCGTGGTCGGGGTGTGCGTCTCGCTGCTGGTGGTCATGCTCGCCTCGCACGCCGTCGACCTGGCCGCGACCAGCCTGACGATGGGCGCGCTGATCGGCCTGGGCGTGGGCATCGACTACGCGCTGTTCATCGTCAACCGCTACCGCAAGGCGCTGCTGGGCGGCTCGAGCGTCCCGGACGCGATCGCCCAGGCGCTGGACACCTCGGGCCGCGCCGTCGTCTTCGCCGGGGTCACCGTCATGGTCGCGCTGCTCGGCATGTTCGTGGTCGAGCTCGGCATCCTCACCGGCATGGCGCAGGCCGCCGCCGTGACCGTGCTGTTCACCGTCGCCGCGGCGATCACCCTGCTGCCCGCGCTGCTGGGCATCCTCGGCCACCGGGTGCTGTCCCGCCGCCAGCGCGCCGCGCTGACCGGTGTCGCGGGGGCCGCCCCGGCGGCGCCGCAGCACCGGGCCGGGCTCGCCGTGCGCTGGGCCGGCCTGGTGCAGCGCGCGCCGCGCCGGATGGGCCTGCTCGCCCTGCTGGTGATCGTGGCGCTGGCCGCGCCGGTGGCGAGCATGCGGGTCGGCGACGCCGACGCGAGCAGCGATCCCGCCGGTTCCTCCGCCCGCGCCTACTACGAGCTCATGGCCGACGGTTTCGGCCCCGGCTTCGACGCCTCGCTGCTGCTCGTCGCCCGTACCCCGGACGCGGCCTCGGCGCGGGCCTTCACCGCCCTGGTGGGCCGGCTCGCCACGGTCGACGGGGTCGCCTCGGTGGCGGCGGCGCCGGCCGCCGCCGGGCAGCGCATCGCGGTCGCGACCGTCGTGCCGGCCACCAGCGCCCAGACCGAGGAGACCACCGAGCTGGTCGGCACCCTGCGCGACGATGTGATCCCCGCCGCCGAGTCCGGCACCGGGCTGCGGGTGTACGTCGGCGGCACCACCGCCACCAGCATCGACATCTCCGCCGCGCTGATGGACAAGCTGCCGCTGTACCTGGGTCTGGTCGCGGTGCTCGGCTTCCTGCTGCTGGCGGTCGCGTTCCGCAGCGTGCTCGTGCCGCTGGTCGGCGCGCTCACCAACGTGGCCACGATCTTCGTGGGGCTCGGCGCGGTCACCGCGATCTTCCAGTTCGGCTGGGGCGCGGAGCTGCTCGGCGTCGGCTCGGGCGCGCCGGTGATGTACCTGGTGCCGGTGATCATCGTCGGCGTGATGTTCGGCCTCTCGATGGACTACCAGGTCTTCCTGGTCAGCCGGATGCACGAGGAGTGGACGCACACCCGCGACACCGTCAAGGCCGTCCGGGCCGGCGTGGCCGAGACCGGCCAGGTCATCGCCGCGGCCGCGCTGATCATGCTCTGCGTGTTCGCCTCGTTCGGCTTCAGCGGTGAGCGTATCGTGTCCGCGATCGGCATCGGCCTGGGCATCGCCGCCCTGGTGGACGCCTTCGTGGTGCGCCTGACGCTGGTGCCGGCCCTGATGCGGCTCATCGGGCGCGCCAACTGGTGGTACCCGCGGTGGGCCGAGCGGATCACCCCGCGGCTGTCGGTCGAGGGCGCGGAGTCGCCCGCCGCCCAGCCCGTGGCCCAGCCGGTCGTGCCGGTCGGTCGCGTGCCGGTCGGTGCCGGACCTATGACGAGGGAGTGACGATGGGCCCGGAGGCGCGCGCGATGCGACCGACAGGGCCCGGACCCGGCGCCGCCCAGGTGCACCGCGACAAGCGGCGCGCCTGGGCGGGGTTCGCGTTCCACGCCATGTTCCTGGGCACCATGCTTACCGCCGTCACCCTGCGGCAGGGACACGAGGAGTTCCCCGGCCCCACCCTGCTGGTCTTCACCGCCCTGGCCTGGCTGCCGCTGCTGGTGCGGACCCGGTGGCCGCTCGCGGTGCTCGGCGCCACCGTGCTCGCCGAGTCGCTGCACCTGGTGGTCGTGCCCTTCGTCGACCCGGGCCTGAGCACGCCGATCGCGATGGCGGCCTACCAGCCGGTGCCGCTGGCCACGATGGGCGCCGCCTGGACGGTGGCGACCCGCCTGCCGCGGGCGTACGCCTGGGCCGCCTGCGGCCCCGCTGCCGTGATCCTGCTGATCGTCAGCCTCATCGCCCGGCCGCACAGCCTGATCGCGACCGACATGGTGATGTTCGACCTGGTCGTCATCGCCACCACGGTCGGGCGGTTCGTCAGCGGCCACCGGGAACGCGAGGCACTCCGCGCCCGGCAACGGCAGGCGGACACCCACGCCGAGGTCGTCGCGGAACGACTGCGCATCGCCCGGGACCTGCACGACGTGCTCGCGCACCACCTGACGCTGGTGAACGCGCAGGCCGGCGTCGCCGACTATCTGATGCGCACCGACCTGCCGGCCGCCTCGACCGCGTTGCGGGACATCAGCACGCACACCCGGCGGGCCCTGGACGAGTTGCGGGCCACGGTCGGCCTGCTGCGCCAGGACGGGGAGGGCCCGGGGCCCGAGGGGCTGCGGCCGGTGCCCGGGCTGGAACGGCTCGACGAGCTGCTGGGCGGGTTCCGGTCCGCGGGGGCGGTGATCGCCCTGCGGGTGACCGGCCGGCCCGGCCCGCTCGCCGCCGGCGCGGACATGGCCGCCTACCGGATCGTGCAGGAGGCGCTCACCAACGCCACCAAACACGCACCCGACGCCGGCATCGCCGTCCACCTGCACTGGTCGCCGCGCGCGCTGGAGCTGCGGATCGAGAACCAGCCGGCGCCGTACCGGTCCCGCGCGCTCCCGGCGCCGGGCACCGGGCACGGCCTGATCGGCATGCGGGAGCGGGCCAACTCCTGCGGCGGCTCCCTGGACACCCGGTGGACGCCGGAGGGCGGCTTCGCCGTGACCGCGACCCTGCCGGCGGAGCCCGCCGGCACCGACTCCCCCACCACTGGAAGGCTGGCACCGTGACCATCCGCGTCCTCCTCGCCGACGACCAGGCGCTGCTGCGCGCCACGTTCCGGCTGCTGCTCGACTCGGCGCCCGACCTGGAAGTGGTGGCCGAGGCAGCCACCGGCGACGAGGCGGTCGAGCGGGCCCGCAGCTCCCGGGCCGACGTCGTGCTGATGGACATCCGGATGCCCGGCACCGACGGCATCGAGGCCACCCGGCGGATCACCTCCGACGAGTCCCTCGCCGGGGTGAAGATCCTGGTGCTGACGACGTTCGAGACCGACGAACTGGTGGTGGCGGCCCTGCGGGCCGGTGCCAGCGGCTATCTCGGCAAGGGCGTGGACCCGGAGGCGCTGCTGCAGGCCGTGCGGACGGTCGCCGCCGGGGAGTCCCTGCTGTCGCCGGCGGCCACCACGGCGCTGATCGAACGGTTCCTGACCCAGCCCGAGGCGCGCTCGGGCACCGTCCTGCCCGGGCTGGCCGAGCTCACCGCCCGGGAGCGGGAGATCACCGTGCTGGCCGGCGCCGGCCTGTCCAACAACGAGATCGCCGAGGAGCTGTTCATCAGCCCGGCGACGGCCAAGACGCACGTCAACCGGGCGATGATGAAGATCGGTGCCCGGGACCGGGCGCAGCTGGTCGTCTTCGCCTACGAGAACGGCCTGGTGGTGCCCGGCGGCCGGGGCTGACCCGGGCCGCGATCAGCCCAGGACGCGTACGGCCAGGGTGCAGGTGTCGTCGTCCGGCCCGGCGGCGGGCAGCAGGTCCCGCAGGCGCTTGAGGGTCAGCTCGCCGGGCTCGGCCGACACGTCGGACAGGGTCCGCTTCACCTGCTCCAGCAGGTCCACGCCGGCCGGGTCGCGCCGCTCCACCAGCCCGTCGGTGTAGAACAGCACCAGGTCGCCCGGCTCCAGGGCGACGCTGACGACCGGGTAGCGGGCGTGGTCGGCCGCGCCCAGCAGCACCCCGGGCGGCAGCGGCAGCTCCTCCGTCCGCCCGGCGTGGGTCAGCAGCGGCGCCATGTGCCCGCCGCGGGCCCAGGAGAGGATCCCGCTCGCCGGGTCGTAGGTAGCGATCACGGCGGTGCCGGTGATCGCCAGCTGCCGGCTCAGCCCGTTCAGGTGACCGAGCAGCACGCCCGGATCGCAGATGCCGATGGACAGCCACGCCACCAGCGCGAACCGCAGGTGGGCCATGCCGCTGGCCGCCTCCAGCCCATGACCGGCGACGTCGCCGACCGCGAGCAGGGTGTGCCCGTTGGGCAGCGGCTGCGCGTGATACCAGTCGCCGCCGACCCGCAGCGCCTTCTCCGCCGGCAGATAGCTGACCGCGGCCTGCAGGCCCGGCAGCGGGAACGGGTCCCGGGGCACCGGCTGGATCAGATTCTGCAGCTGGCCGGCGAGCCGGTGCTCGGCCAGCGCGGTGATCTCCCGGCTGCGCAGCTGGTCGCCGAGCCGCTCGATCTCGCTCCGCGAGTCCACCCGGGCGGTGACGTCCTGCACCACCGCGCAGATCTTCAGCGGCGTCCCCTCCGCGTCCCGGGCGGCGTCGGAGAGAACGCGCAGATACTTCACCGCCTCGCCGGGCTGGAAGCGGACCGTCACGTCCGAGGTGGCGCCGCTGTCCAGGGTCTGCCAGGCGGCCTCGCTCAGCCCGGCGTCGGCCGGCAGCAGGATCGCCGCCTGCTCCCGGCGGCTCAGCGGGCCCTGCGCGGGGTCCCGTTCGAAGATCCGGTACATCCCCGGCGACCACGTGCTGCGCCCGGTCCGCAGGTCGTATTCGGCCCAGCCGAGGTTGCCCAGCAGCTCCGTGCGCGCCAGCCGGCGCTGGTCCTCGTCCAGCCGCTGCCAGCAGACGAGCAGCCCGCCCCACATCGGGTGCACACTCACGTCGAACAGCGCCTCGGTGACGACGCCGGCCTGCTGTTCGGTATACCGGAACCGGCGCATCTCGCCGGGCTCGCCGGTGGCCAGCACCCGGTGGTAGAGCCGCCACAACGGGCCGCCGACCATGCTCGGGTACAGCTCGGTGAGCAGCGCGCCGAGCCGGCTGGCGCCGCGGCCGTAGACGTCGCCGTCGGTGCCGCTGACCGCGGCGATCCGGAAGTCGGCGACGGGCCCGGCACCGTCCGGCACCGGCAGCACCCACGTGCAGCCGGCCGGGATCACGGCAAGGACCTGACGCACCAGGTCACCCTGGTCGGCCGGCGAAGCCGGTGCCCCCGCCTGCGGAGCCGGTACCCCGGACGGCGGGCCCGGTGCCCCCGCCGGCGGGCCCGGTGCCTCGGCCGCGGGGCCGCGCCGCGCACCGTCGATCGCCATGCTCAGCAGCCTATCGGTCCGGGCGCGGGGATGAACCCACCAAGCGCGGGACCGGCGGCGGGGTCCACTGTGGGGTGCCGGCGGGGAATCGCCCGGGGGATTCACCGGAATGGGTGGTTCGTCAATACCACGGGGCCCGACGGTTGCCCGGTCGCAGGGGGTGCACATCGAATCGGCGGGCACCATTGCCGGCATCCGGCGATGTAAGGGTTGCCAAGTTCGCTCGTAAGCCGGAGCATATCCGCGTCGGTGTACGCGCTTTCCGCGCGATACGGCCTGATTCTCAGCGAACGGAAAAGCGTGACCTCATCTGATCCTTCCCTGGACTCCGCGGATGACACCCAGACCCGGTTGCGGGTCGGCGGGTGGCTGCCACCGTACGACGCATTTCGGTCCGACACCGGCCCGCATACTCCGCCGTTGGTTTACCGCTCACATCCACCGAAGAATATCGATGCCTCATATGCGCTGAGTAGGGCGACAAAGAGCGAGCGGCGGCGTTCCGCGGTGGTGTTCTGCGCCGCCATCGCCTGCCTGCTGATGATCGGGGTCACGCTCACCCAGCTGGGCGAGCGGCCCGGCACGCCCGAGACGGCCACCGAGGCGGAGCAGCCGATCTCGCCGCTGCTGCCGCCCTTCCTGCCGGCCAGCATGGGCCCGCCGCTCGTGATCGACGGCACCGCCCCGAGCGGGGCGGCGGCCCTGCCGCCCACCACGGACGTGCGCCAACAGCGACCACCGGTCGAGGCGGCGGCCACCACCGCCACCCGCAGACCCACCTCCGCGCCGACGGCCACGACGTCCGGAGCCAAGCCGGAGCCCACGAACGCAACGACGTCTCCGCCGGCGCCGGGGCTGCGGATCGACGCCCCGCTCAACCTCGCATTGAGCGCCGCACCGGGCCTGCTGGTGCGGCACCGCGACTTCCGCGGGCGGGTAGACCGGATCGGCACCTCCAGCTCCGCGCTGGACCGCGCCGACGCGCGTTTCATCGTCCGGCGGGGCCTGGCCGACGACGACTGCGTCTCGTTCGAGTCGAGCAACTATCCCGGCCGGTTCCTGCGGCACCGCAACTTCGAGATCCGGCTGGACCGGCGGGACGGAAGCGGGTTGTTCGACCAGGACGCCACTTTCTGTGCCGAAACCCGCGGCGGTGCCATCGTGCTGCGCTCACACAACTATCCGGACAGGTTCGTGACCGAAAGCGGTTCGCTGCTGAGACTGACGCCCGCGTCGACCGCCACGGCGACCCGGTTCGTCGTCCGCCCCCCGCTCTGACCATCGGTTCGCGTGTCCGGCGAGCGGGAGAGGAATGAGGCAATGTCCCCACTCACCGACGATGAACCGTCGAGCAGCCTGCAGGCCATCGCGATCTGGGCGGAGAAGGTGCACGGCGCCACCGATCCGCGGGAGCTGTGGGTGCCGCTCGACACCGAGCTGCGGACGACCATCGCCCAGAGTTTCCTGTTGGGCATGAACGAGCGGCCCGACGACGCCCGGGCCGCGGCGCTGGCGGCCCGCAACTCCGCCGACCCCTGGTATCCCGACATGATCCAGCGGTGCGCGCGGCACTGGCGCCGGTTCTACGCGTTCCTCGCCCCCGGCGTGCCGACGGCCAGCCGCTCGCAGCCGGTCGGCGCCGACATGGAACTGACCGTCGTGCCCACCCTGGCCCATTCCGGCGCGCCCGACCGCGGCCCGTCGGCCACCAGCCAGGCCTTCATCACCCGGTGGACCGGCGACTTCTGGGTGATCGCGGCCCTGAGCCACAAGCTGCCGGTGCCGGGTTGGCCGCCGACCGAGTGGACCATCCCGCACCTGCGCAAGCGCCGCCCATAGGCTGACGCTGTGATGAGAGCTTCCTCCGACAGACCTGCCGGGCGGCGGCGCGAGCAGTCGCTGAGCATTCGCGACGTCGCGGCGGCCGCGGGCGTGTCCTATCAGACCGTCTCGCGGGTGCTCAACGAGTCGCCGAGTGTCAGCCCGGAAACCCGGCGGGCGGTGCTGGAGGTGATCGGCCGCCTGGGCTACCGGCCGAACCGCGCGGCCCGGGCGCTGGGCTCGGGCCGGGCCACGGCGGTCACCGTCGTGACCACCAACACCATGCTTTACGGGTACGCCGCCACGCTGCAGGGCATCGAGGAGGCCGCCCGGCTGCGCGGCCTGGCGGTGGGCATCCGGGTGGTCGAGTCCGGCCGGGACGCGGACGTCCGGCACGCCGTCGAGTACGTCACCGATCCCAGCGCCGGCAGCGTGATCGTGGTGGCCTACGACACCGTGGGGGCCACGGTGCTGCGCGCCCTGCCCGACGACGTGCCCGCCATCGGCGTCACGGAGGCCGGCGGGGTCACCGGCAGCGACCGCACGATGATCTACCTGGACGAACGGCAGGCCGCCGGCGCCGCCACCGCGCACCTGCTCGGCCTGGGCCACCGCACCGTGCAGCACGTCGCCATCCCGTCCGAGACCGGCACGAGCGCGCGCCAGACGGGCTGGCGGGACACCCTGCTCGCGGCCGGCGCTCTGGTGCCGGAGGTGGTCGCCGGCGGCTGGGATCCCCGCTCGGCCTACCTGGCCGGGCGCCGGCTCGCCGCGGATCCGCTCGTGACGGCGATCCTGTGCGGTAACGACGACACGGCGCTCGGGGTCCGCCGGGCCCTGCACGAGGCCGGCCGCGACGTGCCCGGCGACGTCAGCATCGTGGGCTTCGACGACGTGCCCGGCGCGGCGTACTGGACGCCGGCGCTCACCACGGTGCGGATGGATTTCGTCGCGCTGGGTCAGGCCTGCCTGGCCACCCTGGTCGCCTCCGAACCCGGATCGCAACCCGAGCTTCCGGCGCCCCACCTGGTGGTTCGTGAGTCGACGGCACCGCCCCGTGAGCACTAGAAATCTTCTCGTAACAGAACAGTAACGGCCCTTCCCGCGAGCCGTGTGACCGGTCACAATCACTGCCATGCATGTGACCGGTCACACATCCGATCGTGGAGGTCCGCGTTGAGATCCCTGAAGAGTCGCGCCGCCGGCTGCCTGGCCGCGGTCACCGTGTTGCTGGCGGCCCAGCCGGCCGCTCCCGCTCAGGCCGCCGCCTCGCGGCTCGTCGTCGATCTCGCCGCCGGCACCGGCGCGCTGCGGTACGGCGCGACCGGATTCCTCTACGGCCTCGGTGACGAGGGCATCCCCAACGAGAGCATGCTGGCGGCGCTCAAGCCGCAGGTCACCGCCCAGAAGGCGCCGGACGGCCTGCAGCACCCCAACGGCGACGCGCTGAAGATCGCCCCGATGTTCAAGCGGGCCGGCGGGCGCGACATCCAGATCTACCTGCAGGACGTCTACCAGCAGTGGCCGTACGAGGATCTCGGCATCGCCGACTACCTGGCCAAGGTCGACACCATCACCCGCAAGGTGATCGCGGACCCGTACCGCAGCTCGTACGTCTACGTGCCGTTCAACGAGCCCGACGGCATCTGGTACGCCAACGACGTCGCCGGCCTGAACGCCGACTGGAAGACGGTCTACCAGCGGATCCGCTCGATCGACCCGAGCGCGCGCATCGCCGGGCCGAACTTCGCGAGCTACCGCTCGGCCGACATCCGCTCGTTCCTGACCGCCGCCCGCGACGGCGGGGTGCTGCCGGACGTGATGACCTGGCACGAGCTCGGCAACGACTTCTTCACCGACTGGGACAACCACTACAACGACTACCGCGCGATGGAGATCTCGCTGGGCATCAGCCCGCGGCCGATCACCATCAACGAGTACGGGCGGTTCTCCGGCGACCTGGGCGTGCCCGGCAACCTGGTGCAGTTCGTCGCCAAGTTCGAGAAGAGCAAGGTGGACGGCTGCCTGGCCTACTGGACCACCGCGGGCGGGCTCAACGACCTGGTCACCCGCAACAACCAGGCGACCGGCGCCTGGTGGCTCTACAAGTGGTACGGCGAGCTGACCGGCACCACGGTCGCCGTCACGCCGCCCTCGGTCACCGGCTCGCTGCAGGGGGTCGCGGCGCTGGACCCGGCGAAGAAGCAGGCGCGGGTGGTGTTCGGCGGCAACAACCCGGCCTCCGGCAGCTACGACACCGACGTGGTGGTCACCGGGCTCGGCTCGGCGGCCTACCTCGGCACCACCGTGCACGCGTCGGTCTGGGCGGTGGACACCTCCGGGCTCGACCCGTCGACCGGGCCGTACCTGGTCCGCGAGGGTGACTACGCGGCCAGCGGCGGGGAGGTCACCGTTCCGCTGACCGGACTCAAGGGCTCCTCGGCCTACCAGGTGGTCGTCACCCCGAACACCGACCTTTCCACGGTCGCCTCGGCGTCGCGGTACGAGGCCGAGTACGCCCGCACCGACGGCAGCGCGCGGATCAGCTACGGCACCAACACCGGCTACTCCGGCACGTACTTCGTCGAGGGCTACGGCGCCAGCACCACCGCGAGCACCAAGTTCGTGGTGTCCGCCCCGGCCGACGGCTACTACAACCTCGGGCTGCGGTATTCCGCCGGGCCGTACACCGGCGCGCCGACGGACCGGTCGGTACGGGTGCGGCTCAACGGCGCCGACCTGACCGACCTGGCGCTGCCCGGCACGGCGAACTGGAACACCTGGAACACGGTCACCCGCAAGGTGTTCCTGACCGCGGGCATCAACCGCGTCGACGTGAACGCCTACGCCACCGATGACCGGGACGCGGTCAACCTGGACTACCTCGACGTCGCCGCCACCACCGGCACGGTGACCACCTACGAGGCCGAGGCCACCGGCAACACCCTCGCCGGCACGGCCGTGATCACCAGCGACACCGCCGCCTCCGGTGGCAGGTACGTCGGCTACCTCGGCGCGGGCGCGGCGAACACGCTGCGGGTCAACAGCGTCACGGTCCCGGCCGCGGGCCGGTACCGGATGGTCGTCGGCTACGCCAACGGCGAGCTGGGCGCCGGCGCGAGCAACTACAACAGCAACATCGTCGACCGGTACGGCGAGATCAGCGTCAACGGCGGCACCGCCAAGCGCCTGTACTTCCGCAACACCCTGGGCTGGTCGATCTACCGCACCACGGTGACGGACGTCGACCTGGCCGCCGGCACCAACAGCATCACGTTCGGCAACGCGTCCACCGGCTACGCGCCGAACATCGACCTGATCCGGATCGCCGCACCACTCGGCTGACCGCATCATCCGTACGGGTAGGAGTAACTGTGATCTTGTCGGACACGACCACCAGCGTGGCCTGGGGCCACTCGGCGTTGCGGCTCGTCCTGGACGCCGCGCCGGACGCCCCGGTGGGTGTGCGCACGCTCGCCACCGACGACCGGCAGCCGCTGGCCAGGGCCGCCCAGCCGCTGGTCGAGCTGCTGGTCGCCGGCGCCGGCCGGGCCCGGGCCTCACACCGCTTCTCGGAGACGGCCGTGGGCGTCCGGCTGCGCCTGACCGGCAGCGAGCAGAGCCGCGACGGCGTCTGGCACGAGCTGCGCGTCGACCTGCGTGACGAGCAGACCGGGCTGGCCGCCGAGGTGCGGTTCCGCTCGGCCGACGGGGTCGGCGCGTGCCAGGTACGGACCCGGATCGTCAACGAGGGCACGGACCCGGTCCTGCTGCTCGGCGTGACCTCGTTCGCCGCCGGGTTCGGCGGGTCCACCCTCGACGATCTCGACCTGGTGCGGGCCGACAGCGAGTGGCTGGGCGAGAGCCGGTGGGTCCGCGAACGGCTGCGTGACCACGTACCCGATCTCGGTCTGGCCGGGCACGGCCAGGACGGCCGCGGCCGGTACGCGGTCAGCAGCGACGGCACCTGGTCGACCGGGGCGCACCTGCCCACCGCGGGCCTGGTCGACCGGGTCACCGGCCGGACCTGGCTGTGGCAGATCGAGCACAACGGCCCGTGGCGCTGGGAGGCCGGCGAGCGCCGCGACGGCGCGTACGTGGCGCTGCTGGGCCCGACCGACATCGACCACCAGTGGCAGGAGCGGCTCGCACCCGGCGGGTCGTTCGAGACCGTACCGGTGTCGATCGCGGTGTCCGGCGACGGCCTGGAGGGCGCGGTGGCCGCGCTGACCGGGCACCGCCGGGCGCTGGTGCGTGAGCACCCGGACCGGCGGGCCCTGCCGGTGGTCTTCAACGACTACATGAACACGCTGATGGGCGACCCGACCACGGCCAAGCTGCTGCCGCTGGTCGACGCCGCCGCGGCCGCGGGCGCCGAGGTGTTCTGCATCGACGCCGGCTGGTACGACAACGGCACGACGTGGTGGGACAGCGTCGGCGAGTGGCAGCCCTCGCACACCCGGTTCCCCGGCGGCCTCGTCGAGGTGCTGGACCGGATCCGCGGCCACGGCCTGGTGCCCGGCCTGTGGCTGGAGCCCGAGGTGATCGGGGTCCGCAGCCCGATGGCCGCCCGGCTGCCGGCGGCGGCGTTCCTGCAGCGCGGCGGGGTCCGGCTGGTCGAGCACGACCGCTACCACCTGGACCTGCGGCACCCGGCCGCGGTGGCGCACCTGGACGAGGTGGTCGACCGGCTGGTCGGCGAGCTCGGGGTGGGCTATTTCAAGCTCGACTACAACATCGACCCGGGCGTGGGCACCGATTTCGCCGCGGCCAGCGCCGGGGCCGGGCTGCTCGACCACAACCGGGCGCACCTGGCCTGGCTGGACCGGGTGCTCGACCGCCACCCCGGGCTGACCCTGGAGAACTGCGCGTCGGGCGCCATGCGGATGGACTACGCGTTGCTGGCGCGCATGCAGCTGCAGTCCACCAGCGACCAGCAGGACTACCTGCGCTATCCGCCGATCGCGGTGGCCGCGCCGCTGTCGGTGCTGCCGGAGCAGTCGGCCAGCTGGGCCTATCCGCAGCCGGACATGACCGACGAGCAGATCGCCTACACGATGTGCACCGGGATGCTCGGCCGGCTCTACCTCTCCGGGCGCCTGGACGCGATGACCGCCGGCCAGCGCGACCTGGTGCACGAGGGGGTGCGCCAGTACGGCGAGATCCGCGCCGGCCTGGCGACCTCGCTGCCGGTGTGGCCGCTCGGGCTGCCCGGTTTCGCGGACCCCTGGCTCAGCCTCGCCCTGCGGGCCGGCGACGTCACCTATCTCGCCGTGTGGCGACGGGCGGGCGCCGAGGCCGCCGTACGGCTGGAACTGCCGCACCTGCGCGACCGGCCCGCCCGGGTCGACGTGCTCTATCCCCGCCGGTTGCCGGCCTGGACCACGTCGTGGTCTGCCGGCGCCGGAGCACTGACCGTCGCAGCCGACGGTCCCGAATCCGCCGCCCGCATCTTCCGGCTCGTTGCCGGTGTGGGTCCGGGCGTCAACTCCTCCCAGGAAGAAGGATAAGGTTATGCGTAAATTGTCCGCAATCGCCGCCGCGGCGGTGCTCACGCTCGGACTGGCGGCGTGCAGCGACCCCGCCGCCGAGGCCCCGGCCACCACCGCGGCCACCTGGCCGGAGGCCACCGCCAAGCTGGACGGCGTGCAGCTGACCATCTGGGCGGCGCAGAACAGCAACACCGTGCCGAAGAAGGTCATCGAGGAGTTCCAGGCGGCGACCGGGGCCAAGGTCGAGGTCGTCACCATCCCCGACCCGTACGAGCAGGGCGTGCAGACCAAGGTCGCCACCGGCGACAAGCCGGACCTGGCGTTCTGGCAGCCGACCGCGTCCATGCTGACCGCGCTGAACGCCAAGGCGAACCTGCAGCCGCTGACCGACGCGCCCTGGCTGGGCCAGCTCGCCCCCGACCTCAAGGACATCACCGGCATCCAGGACGGCACCCGCTACGCCGCGCTGGTCACCAGCCCCGCGGTCGAGGGCGTCTACTACAACAAGGAGGTGTTCGCCGCCAACGGCATCACCGCCACCCCGAAGAACTTCGACGAGATGGTGGAGATCGCCCGCAAGCTCAAGGCCAAGGGCGTCACGCCGTTCTACGAGATGGGCGGGGACCGCTGGGCCACCCAGTGGTGGGTGCAGGTGCAGCTCGCCGACGCCGCCAAGGCCGGCCTCTGGGACCAGATCAACACCGGCAAGGAGACCTTCAGCAGCCCGGTCGTGCTGGACTCGATCAAGAAGTACCAGGCGCTGATCAAGGACGGCCTGTTCAACGAGAACATCAAGACCGCCAAGTTCGAGGACCAGGGCACCGCGCTGCTCGGCGGCAAGGCCGCGATGGTCGTCCAGGTCAACTCGTTCTTCGGCCAGCTGCAGGCCAAGGCCGACACGGCCGAGCTGGACAGCAAGATCGGCTTCTTCCCGATCTCGCCCGCCGGCAACGTGGGCACGTTCATCCCGGACCAGTCCAACGCCCTGGTGGCCTTCAAGACCGGCGACGCCAAGCGCGAGGCCGCGGCCCGGCAGCTGATGACCTACTGGATGGGCCCGGGGTACGCCTCGTTCGTCGCCGACCGCAAGACCATCTCGCTGGAGCCGTCGGTGCCCAACCCGGCCGGGGTCCCGAAGGCCCTGCTCGACGTGCACGCGTCGCTGGCCACCTCGGTCGGCTCCATGCAGGCGCTCGCGGTCGCCAACCCGGACCTCTACCTGAACCTGGCGGACATGATCGGCGGCACGATGACGCCGGAGCAGGTCGCCAAGACCACCCAGGACCAGTTCGCGCAGCTGGCCAAGGCCGCCGGCACCCCCGGCTTCTGATCCCGTGACCGGTGTGCGCGGGACCTCGCCGGCCCCGCGCACACCACCCCTTCCAAGGAGCCCTGCGCTGTGTCAACTGTAGAGAAGACGCGGGTGCCCATACCGCCCGCCGCCCGGCCCGCGGCCGCCCGGCGCCGGGCCGGGGCCATCAATCGGCGGACCTACCCGGCGTGGTTCCTGCTGCCCGCGTTCACCATCCTGCTCGTCTTCTTCTTCCTGCCCACCCTGTTCAACTTCATCTACGCGTTCACCGACTGGTCCGGCTTCAAGGCCGCGATCAACCCCGTCGGGCTGGACAACTTCACCGAACTGGCCTCCAACGGCAGCCTGTTCCGGGCGCTGCGGATCACCCTCGTGTACGCCGTACTGGTGGCGATCTTCCAGAATCTCTTCGGCTTCGGGCTGGCCGTCCTGGTCGAGCGCGACACCGTGCTCAACCGGATCGCCCGGGTCTTCCTGCTCATCCCGGTGCTGATGTCCGCGCTCGCGGTCGGTTACATCTTCCAGGCCCTGCTCAAGCCGGAGGGCAGCCTGAACCAGCTGATCGGCGGCGTGCTGCGGCAGCCGTTCGACTACGCCTGGCTCGGCGACACCACCTGGACCATCGTGGTGGTCTCGATCATCCACGGCTGGAAGTGGATGGGCCTGTCGATGCTCATCTACCTGGCCGGCCTCAAGACGGTCCCGGAGGACATCATCGAGGCGGCCCGGATCGACGGCTCGTCGCGCTGGAACACCTTCTGGCGGGTCCGGGCGCCGCTGCTCGCCCCGGCGATCACCTTCAACGTCGCCACCGCGCTGCTCGGCTCGATGAACGGCTTCGACATCGTGCAGGCCACCACCGGCGGCGGACCGGCGCGGACCACCGAGATCCTCAACATCTTCATCTTCCGCACCTTCGGCCAGGGCCTGTTCGCCCAGGCCACCACGATGAGCCTGATGCTGTTCCTGATGGTGGCCCTGCTCGCCTTCCCCGTCATCTATCTGCTGCGCAAGCGGGAGGAGGTCCTGTGAACGGCCTCAGCGACCGGGCCGTCTGGCGACGGCTGCAGCCGGTGGTCACGACCCTGCTGGTGGTGGCGGTGATCGGGGTGCCGCTCTGGCTGGTCGTGATGACCGCCGGCAAGAGCCAGGGCGAGGCGCTCAACCCGGACCTCTCCCCGCCGCAGCACTGGCAGCTGCTGGCGAACATCAAGCAGGTGTGGGTGGACGGCGACGTCCCGGCGGCCTTCTTCGGCAGCCTGCTCATCGTGGTGCCCACCGTCGCCGGGGTGCTGACCTTCGGCTCGATGGCCGCCTGGGTGCTGGCCCGCCGGTCGACCCGGCTCAACGCCGTGCTGTACGCGGTCGGCATCAGCGGCATCGTGCTCCCGCCCGCGGTCGTCACGGTGGTGCTGCTGCTGCGCCAGCTCGGCCTGGCCGGCACCGCGGTCGGCATGATCGGCGTCTACCTCGGCATCTACCTGTCCACGGTGATCTTCTTCGTCACCGGCTTCGTCCGGACCATCCCGCCCTCGCTGGAGGAGGCGGCGCAGATGGACGGCGCCGGCCCGGTCCTGGTCTTCCGCCGGGTCGTGCTGCCGATGCTGCGCCCGGTGCTGGCCACCGCCACGATCCTGGTCTGCCTGTACGTCTGGAACGACGTCTTCTACGCCTTCTTCGTGGTCGGCGGGCGCATGGACACGCTGCCGCTCAACCTGTTCCGGGTCGCCAGCGCGGGCCTGTACCTGAACAACTGGCACCTCATCTTCACCTACGTGATCCTGATGAGCCTGCCGCTGGTGGTGGTCTTCGCGGTCGCCCAGCGCCGGATCATCTCCGGCATCACCAGCGGCGCGGTGAAGTAGCCCGGCCGCACCCTGCTGTGGATCACCATCGCCCGGTGGTGATCCACAGCACTAAGTTTTCCGGATTGGAAAACTTGCGCGATTGGAAAAAAGACGTAGCGTCAAGGTCATGACTGACGAGCCCGGCCTGCGGGAACGCAAGAAACTGGCGACCCGCCGGGCTCTCTGCGACGCCGCGCTGAAGCTCGCCCTCGACGACGGGGTCGCCGCCCTCACTCCGGACCGGATCGCCGAGCAGGCGGACGTCTCCCCGCGCACCTTCCGCAACTACTTCTCCAGCAAGGAGGAGGCGATCGTCGCCGGGCTGCGGGACCGGGCCCACGAGGTCGCCGACAACCTGCGCCGCCGCCCGGCCGACGAGCCGATCTGGGAGTCGCTGCGGGCCGTCCTGGTGCCGTCGCTGGAGAGCGGCATCGCCGGCCACGACCTGATGAACCTGCTCGGGCTGATCCGCTGCCACCACGCGCTGCTCGCCGAGCACCTCACCAGCTTCGAAGACCTGGGCCGGCAGCTGGCCGAGGTCATCGCCGAGCGCACCGGCACGGACGCCACCCGCGACGTCTACCCCCGGCTGCTCGCCGACGCCTCGGGCATCGCGGTCAAGACCAGCCTGACTCTCTGGGCCACCGGCGCCACCGGCCGCAGCCTCGCCGACATCTTCGGCGAGGCCCTCGACCTGCTCAGCCGCGGCCTGCCGCCGCCCACCCCGGCCGGCGGAGAAGTGCGGACCGGGCTGCCGGCGGACCACTCGGCCTGCGGGAAGGTGCGGACCGGAATGCCGGCGGACCACTCGGGCGACACCGGGCCGCCGGCCGCCTGACCTCCCCACCCACCTGCCCCACCCGCATACCGCCGCCGGACGACCCGGCCGGCGGGCGATGCCGCACGTCCCGCCGACGACCGCGCCGACGGTAAGCACCTGCCGGTCACCGCCCCACGAACCACGGCGACCGGCGCGAAACCCTCGGAGGGACCGGCATGAGACTGGTCAAGACACCGCCGGTCGCCGACCAGGCCGACCGTCCCCGGGCCCTGCCGGAACTGGCGCTGGTGGTGGGCCTGTTCCTCGCCTACAAGCTGGCCCGGCTGCTGATCCAGGGCCGCGACGACGTCGCCTTCGCCAACGCCTGGCGGGTCTGGGACCTGGAACGCTTCCTGCACCTGCCCGGCGAGGAGACGGTCCAGCACACGATCATCGGGCACCCGACGCTGCTGGAAGCGGCGAACAGCTTCTACGCGTACGTGCACTTCCCGGCGACCGCCGCCTTCCTGCTCTGGATGTTCCTGCGCCGCCCGGCGTACTACCGCTGGGCCCGCCGCGGCCTGGCCGGCCTGACCGCCGCCGCGATGGTCGTCCACGTGCTGCTGCCGCTGGCGCCGCCCCGGATGCTCACCGGCACCGGCATCATGGACACCGGTCACCTGGTCGGGCCGGCGGTCTACGGCGACCCGGCCACCGACACCCTGACCAACCAGTACGCCGCGATGCCGTCACTGCACGTCGGATGGGCACTGGCGGTCGCCGTCACGCTGATCGCGGTGACCCGCGGGCCGTGGCGCTGGGCCTGGCTGCTGCACCCCACGCTGACCCTGCTGGTCGTCCTGGTGACCGGCAACCACTACTGGCTGGACGCCATCATCGCGGCGGGACTGTTAGCCCTCGTGGCGCTGGTCAACCCGTGGCCGGACCGCGAACCACACCCGTTCTTCGGCCGCGCGGCCCGGCAGCCGATGCCCACCCTCGGCGCGGAGCAGCCGGCATGACCGGCGCATTGGCCGCCGCCGTGCTGCTGTCGCTGCTGTCGGCCGTGGCGTACGCCCTGGCGGCCGTGGTCCAGGAACGCCTCGCCGCGGCGCCCCGCTGGTGGATGATCATCTCCCTGAACGGCGGCGGCGCGCTGCTGCACGTCGGCGCCCTGGCGTACGGCTCGCTCGCGGTCGTGCAACCCCTGGGCGCGCTGACCCTCGTGGTGGCGCTGCCGGTCGGCGCGGCGGTAGCGGGCCGACGGGTCCACGGCCGCGAATGGCGGGGCGCCCTGGCGACCGTCGCCGGGCTGGTCGCGCTCCTGATCGCCGTCGGCACGGCCGCCCCGGCGGAGGCCCTCGACGACCGCCAGGTGGTGCTGCTGGTGCTGGCGGCCTGCACGCTGATCGTGGCGCTCACCGGGCGGGCGTACTGGGCGGCACCGAACCCGGGCAAGCTGCCAGGCCCGCGCCTGGCAGCGGCCGGCGGGGTCGCCTTCGCCGCATCGTCGGCACTGACCCAGACCGTGCTGCTGCACATCGGCACCGACGGGCTCGGCGCGCTGGCGCGGCCGGCGGTGGCCGGCACGACCCTGATCGTGGTCGCGCTCTCCGCGGCGGGCCTGCTGCTGTCGCAGGCCGCCTACCGGTACGGGCTGGGCGGGCCGCTGGCGACCCTGACCATCGTGAATCCGGTGGCCGCGGCGGGCATCGGGGTCATGCTGCTCGGGCTCGGCGCCGGCCTGACGCTGCCCGCGGTGCTGGCGGCTGCCGCGGCCGCGCTGGTCGCGGCGGTCGGCGTGGTGCTGCTGGCCGCTCCCGAAGGTGCACCGGCGCGGCCTGCGTGCCGCCGGGCGCTCCGACCGGCACGACGCCGGCCCCGGCGCCGGCCGGTGGTCCAGCGCAACCGCCGGCCGGCGTCCCGCGCGCCCTCGCTGCGCTGACGGGCCCGGCGCCGGGCCGGTAGGTCGCTACTGGTGCGACGCTGCCTTCGGTGCGGACAGGCACCGGGTCACCGTCACCGTGACGCCGTCCGGGCCCTCGCTGATCAGCAGCGTGTCGGTCAGCCGGCGGGCGAGCAGGATCCCGCGGCCCCCGGGCATGTCGGCCGGGGGTGGGCCGGCCAACACCGGTAGCTCACCGGCGAAGCCCTCGCCGCGGTCGCTGACGTCGGCGATCAGCGTGTCGACGTCGAGGGTCAGCCGCAGCGAGCCCCGCCCGCCGCCGTGCCGCACGGCGTTGGTGACCAACTCGTTGACCGCCGCCACGAAGTCGTCGAGGTCGTCGCCGCGCAGCCCGGCCGCCTCGGCGTGGCGCCGCAGGTCGTGCCGCAGCCCGGTGATGTCCGCGCCGGTGAAATCGCGCGCGAACACCTCGGCCACGGCGGTGCCCGGCGCCGCGCCCGTACCCTGGGTGAGCGGTGACTCCGGCGTGGCCATCCAGGAACCATAGTCCGGTCGGCGGACAGGGCGAGATCGGCAAAAGCATCGTTGCCCCAGAACAACGGTTTGCCGGAGCGGCGCACACCCCGCCGGACGCATCCCGGGCGGAACGGGCCGGAACGCCGGACGGGCCTCCCAGGGGTGTACGGAGGACCCGCCCGGCTCATCGGTTCCGGGGCGTGAACCGATTGTCACAGGGCCGTGGATCTTGGCTCCGCACCATCATAGGTATGCAGCACAGTGGATAACAGTTACCAGGAACCGCGCCGGGCCCAAGCGGCTTCTTCGGGCAGGACATCTGCTCGCTGAGGCACGCCTGCCCCCGGATGCAACCCCGGCACGACCTTGTTGCGCGGCGGCACCGAGCCGACAGACCGCACTCGGCGAGATCCGCACGGTTCGCAGTGAGGGTCAGACCGCGGGGAGGGTCAGGGCCGCGGCGCGCAGGGTCGCGGCGGCTCCGGCGAACATCGTGGACTTGATGGCCCCCAGGGTCCCGCGATCCTTGCCGGCGAGCGGGCGCACCGCCGCCGTGGCCGTGGCCAGCAGGGCGGCTTCGTCCGCCGCGCGGTCCACCAGGCCGTACTCGACGGCCGTCGGCGCGTCGAAGCGGCGGCCCGTGGTCATCGCGGCGATCGCGGCGGCCGGGGTCAGCTTGGCCTGGATCAGCGCCGCCATTCCCGGGGTGAAGGGCACGTTGATGTCCACCTCCGGGAAGCACAGGTAGCCGCGGTCGGACCGCATGATCCGGAAGTCGTGCGCGATGGCCAGGATCGCCCCGGCGCCGAAGGCGTGCCCGTTGACCGCCGCGATGGTCGGCACCGGCAGGGTGAGCAGGCGGGCGAGCAGCACCTGCACGTCACGCAGGTAGGCCGGCGCCCGGTCGCTGTTCTCGAGCACCCAGCCCAGGTCCAGGCCGTTGGAGAAGAATTTTCCCCGCCCGGTCGTGACCAGCGCCGCCGCCTCCGAGCCCCGCGCGACGGTGTCGAGCAGCTCGCTGACGGTGGCGATCCAGGACGGCGAGAAGCGGTTCTCGTCGTCACCGAGGTCGAGGACGTGGACGGCTTCATCGTGATACAGGGTCGGCATGTCAGTCCTTCCTGACGGTGGGCAGGCGTGCGGACGAGCACGGCCCGAACCGCGGCGGCGAGACGTGAACGGGCCGGTCGGGGCGCGGTGGGACAGCGCGGTCGGCAGATCCACCACGCGGGGTGGTGACGATCTCGACGGCGTACCGGTCACGGGTGGTCCCGGAGCAGCGGCGCCAGCCGGAGCAGGATCTGTATATCAGAGCAGGCGCCCCGACAACTCCGCCGTCGGTCCGAACCAGGTCATCGCCTGGCCGTGCGACCGGATCCAGGCGAGCGGCTCGCCGTCCAGCGCCAGCACGTTGTACAGCGCGTCGTCCGGTGGCGCCGGCAGTCCGGCGTGGGTGAGGACGTCCGGGGCCTCGTTGGCGACCCAGTGCCCGGGCAGCGCGGTCACCAGCTCGACGAACGCCTCCCGGCGCGGCCGGGGCACCTGGTACAGCACCGAGGTGTGCAGCACCACCAGGGTCGCGCCGGCCGGGGCCCGCGCCGCCAGCGCCGGCAGGTCGGCCACCAGGTCGCCGCGGATCAGCAGCGGCGGGTCTGCCGCGGCGACGGCGGCCGCCGCACGCAGCCGGGTGCGACGGTACGTGTGCTCCGGCCAGATGAGCGCGTCGAGCCACGCGAGGTCCGCGGGGTCGGTCACGTCCAGCGGGTGCAGGTCCAGGCCGGCCCGCCAGACCACCCGCGGCCGGGAGGCCGGTGGCACGAGGCCGTTCGCGGCGCAGTCGAGGACCGGCGCACCGTCGCCCAGGGTGTGCGCGCCGTAGCGGTACGCGTACCGGTCGGGGTAGAGGCACAGCCCGGCCGCCGCACCCACCTCCAGCAGCGCCAGCGGCTGCGGCAGCGCCGCCAGCACCGGCAGCAGGGCGGCGCACCGGCCGGCCTCGTTGGTCTGGGTGGCGCGGGCGCGGAGCTGCGGTTCGACCGCCGGCCAGTGCGCCCGCGTCCAGGCCAGGAAGCCGGCCGGGTCCCGCACCGGGCCGCCGAGGAACCGGACGACGCCGAACAGCAGGTTCGGCTGCTGCTTGTCCGGCGGCAGCGTGCCGAGCAGGGCGAGCAGGCCGTCGTCGGCGGCGACCGCGGACGCCAGAAGCTCGTAGGTGGGCGAGACTCCGTGCGCCTCCCGGGCGGCGAATTCGGCGTACTTCTCGGCGATCGACATGACCTCCTGTCTACCGCAGGGCCGTCACAGCATGGCCCGGATGTCGTCCACGAAGCGGGATGCGGCGGTCAGGTGGGCGAACCGGCCCGCGATGTCGTACACCCGGGCCGGCCAGCCGTCCGCTGGGGTCGACAGCGGCTCGCTGTGCACGGCCAGCCGGCCGACGCCCGCCGACTCCGGCGGCGCGTGCGGGCCCAGGCAGCGGGCATAGCCGGTCAGCAGGTGCGGGTCACCGGCCGGCACGAGCCGGGTGCGCACAGGTCGCGGAGGCGAGGTGACGACGAGGGTACGTCCCACCGAGAGCACCGGCACACGCGCGCCGGCGCCGGGACGGATTACGACATCCCGGACGGATTCGCCCGGTGTGGGGCGCCGATCCGCTCCCGGCGGGCTCAGCGTCGGGCGACGTCGGCCAGGACGGGCTTGATGTCCAGGACCGGGGTCCCGTCGAGCGCTTCGAGGGCGCCGACCGTGATCACCCCGGCGGCGACCTCGGTGATCGTCACCTCGTGCAGGCCGATCGGGTTCGGCCGGTGTGACGACCGGGTGCTGAACACTCCCACCTCCGCCCGGTCCGGGTCGTCCCGGGGCCGGACCCGCAGCGTCTCCCGGTCCGCGCGGTCCAGCCAGGTCAGCACGATGACCCGGTCGCCGACGCGCAGATCCGCCGCCGCCGCGGCCGCCGCGGGGGTCAGCTCGATCCGGGACGGTGGCGCGCCCTCATCGGACTGGCGCGGCGCATCCCGCGGGTCGGTCAGCGACGAGCGCACCACCCCGACCGGCAGCACGACGATGTCCGGCATGACAGCCCTCCCCTCCGAGGACGCCTGATCGTGATTCACTACCATTTCGCATGGTCCGATCCTCGGCAACAACCTCGGATTGCGCCGGCAGAAGCACTCGGACAAGGCCACTGTGTTGAAATCTTGGCAACCAGTGGCCTTTCTGAGCCGTGTTCGTGAGCGCAACCCGGTGGGTCTATTGGCGGCGGTGAAAGGCGTTCCGTTGAGGCCGGCGTTCGGGGTCGATCGTGGTCGGTGGGAGAAACTCGGGGTGTCCGTCGGGGCCCAGGCGGGCTTGCCAGCCGCTGCCGTTGTGCAGGAGCCGATGGTGTCGACGACAGATCAGACAGGCGTTACTGAGGGCCGTGGTGCCACCGTCAGCCCACCCGAGCAGGTGATGGCCCTCGGACCAACGGGCAGGCCGATCGCACCCCGGAAAGCAGCATCCGCCATCGCGCAGGATCAGGGCGCGACGCAGTGGGCCGGTGAACAGTCGCCGGGCGCGACCGAGGTCGAGGGGCAGGCTTTCGCCGTTGAGGACGGCGGGTAGGACTTGGGCGTCGCAGGCCAGGCGGTGGGCTTCGGCGGCGCTGATCGGGGCTCCGGTGTCCAGCCAACCCGGCCCAGGCCTGCTGCAGGCACTCGACCAGGTCCCGGTCGGGGACCGCCCAGGCCGGGGCCGCGGCGCACGCGGCGGCCGCACGGCGGGTCTCGGACAACAACTCCAACACCCGACCAGGCTGACACAGACCTACGACAGGATGCGGGGCCCTGTGGATAACTCTGCCGGCGACCGACCCGGCGTCCTCAACGCAGGATCGACGACGCCTGCCCGGACACCCCGCCCACCTCGGCCCGGATCCACGCGGCGACCAACGCCCACCGCGAGACCTGAGGCTATGCCCACACCAGACCAAAGATCGCACAGTGGCCACCCTGCTCCGACCGCCCCAACCACGATCACGAAGACGGCTCGACGGTCCACCATGTCCAGCTGATGAGCCCCGGTCCCGCATGCTGAGTACGGTGCCCATCCCCCCGAGCAGCCGGTCCCACACCCCGGGCTCAAACCACATGAACCCGTGCATATCGTCGCTGGCGGTTGCGACATTGATGCGTGAGGGTGCCGAGCACGCCGCAGGTCTCCAAGATCTGACCGAACCGCCCGAAGTCAGATGCGGCCAGCAGCCGGCACGCGAACCAGGCACCCCCACCTACCCGGAAAGATCCGTTACGTCACGAATATTGCATCACGCCGCCGGCGCCGCACGGGCGACTTGACGGACAAGCTTCCCCGGGGCCACTCGACTTTTGCCATGCCAGCATGGCCACGGACCTGTGGCTGCGGCGACCTGCTGTGGGCGTACCCGGGGAAGGCCGGCGGCGGGCCGGTCAGATCGCGAACTGGGCGACGAGCCGTTGCAGGTCGGCGCTCATCCGGGCGAGGTCCTCGGTGGCGGCCTGGGATTCGGTCACCGCCGCCGCGGTCGTCTGGGCCGTCTGGGCGACGCCGCTGACATTCTGGCTGATGTCCTTGGCTCCCATGGCCGCGTTGGAGACGTTGCGGGCCACCTCGGAGGTGGTCGCGGTCTGTTCCTCGACGGCGGAGGCGATGGTCGTCTGGAACTCGCTGATGCGCGCGATGACCGCGGTGATCTTCTCGATCGCCTCCACCGCGTCGACGGTGTTCGTCTGGATCGTTTCGACCTGCTGGAAGATGTCGCCGGTGGCCCGGGCGGTCTCCTGGGCGAGGTCCTTGACCTCGGAGGCGACCACCGCGAAGCCCTTGCCCGCCTCGCCGGCGCGGGCTGCCTCGATGGTGGCGTTGAGGGCGAGCAGGTTGGTCTGCTCGGCGATCGCGGTGATGACCTTGACGACGTTGCCGATCTGGGCCGACGACTCGCCGAGCCTGCCGATGGTGGCGGTGGTGACCTCGGCCGCCTGGACCGCCTCGCCGGCGACGCGGGCCGCCTCGCTGGAGTTCGAGGAGATCTCCCGGATGGAGGCGCCCATCTCCTCCGAGCTGGCGGCGACGGTGGCGATGTTCGCGTCGACCTCCTCGGCGCCGGCGGAGACCGCGCCGGCCTGGACGCTGGTCTCCTCGGCCGCGGCGGCGATCTGCTCACCGGTGGCGCACAGTTCCTCGCTGGAGGCGGCCAGCTGGACGGCGTTGTCCCCGACCTCGATCATCGTCTTGCGCAGCGCCGCGATCGCGTGGTCCAGGTCCGTGGCCATCCGGCCGACCTCGTCACGGGAATCGACCTCGGCCTGGACGGTGAGGTCGCCGCCGGCCAGGGCCTTGGCGACGGCGGAGACCCTGGTCAGGCAGCCGAGGATCTGGCGGACGACGAACAGGCCGAGGCCGATCGCCAGGAGGCCGCCCACCACGATGAAGATGATGATCAAATTGCGCGCGCCGATGTAGTCCTCGTGGGCTTCCGCGGAGCGCGTGGCGGCTTGCGCCCGCTCGGCCTCGAAGGCAGCGGCGAGATTGGTGAAGGCCTTGTCGGTGGCGGGGGTGAACTGCGCATCGCGGGCCTGCTGGAACCCGGCGAAGTCGTTGCGGCGCGAGAGCGGCAGCAGGACATCGTTGCGGATGTCGATGGCGGCCTTCCAGTCGGCGACGAAGCCGTCGACCGTACCGGGATCGGCGGCCTTCAACCGGTACTCCGCGAGTTGCGCGGCCAGCGCGGCCTCGTGGGTCTGCATGTCGGCTTCGACCTTGTCCATGCCGGCGTTGTCCAGGCTGGTGGCGTGACTCAGGGTGTCCACGATCCCCTGCATGGCGAGGCGTCGCGCGTTGGCCAGCACTCCCAGGGGCTTGACCTGCTCGACGTACATGTCCTGCACGTGCCCGGCGGTCAGGTTGAGCTTGGCCAGGCCGAGAATGCCGACACTCACCGCCACCGCGAGCGTGACGACCACCGCGCTGAGGACCTTCACGCGCAGCGGCAGATCGACGAACCGCATGCGCCGTGGCTGGTGTTGCGTCGTCACCATCGCAGACCCCTACTCATGATCCGGGCTACCCCTGATGACTGTCACAGAACCGGCCCCGGCGGCGAGAAGATTTCGGAGAATGCATCCGGCGCCGCGCTGCCGTGGGGTAGCGGCCAGCGGATGACCGCTTCTCCTGTGAGGATGCGCGGATGACCGTACTCAGCTCCCGGGCGCTCAACCGCGCGACGCTCGCCCGGCAGTTGCTGCTCGACCACGCCGACCTGCCGGTGCTCGACGCCGTCGCGCATCTGGGCGGCCTGCAGGCGCAGGAACCGCAGGAACCGTTCGTCGGGCTCTGGTCGCGGCTGCGCGCCTTCGACCCGGCGGAGCTGGAGGATCTGCTGGTCCGGCGGAGCGTCGTGCGGACCCACCTCATGCGCCGCACCGTGCACCTGCTCACCGCCGACGACGTCCTGGCCTGGCGCCCCCGCCACCAGGTCATGCTGCGCCAGCGGGTCCTCGGCGTCTACCGGCGCGAGCTCGCCGGGGTGGACCTCGACGAGCTCGCGGCGGCGGGCCGGGCGGTGCTGGCCGACGGCGAGCCCCGCTCGATGACCGAGCTCGCGCGGGCGCTGGCCGGGCGCTGGCCGGAGCCGGGGCCGCGGGCGCTGGGCGAGATGCTGATGGCCCTCCTGCCGATGGCGCAGCTGCCGCCGCGCGGGCTGTGGCGCACGAAGGCGGGGGTCCGCAACGCCCTGATCTCCTCCTGGCTGGGACGCGAGATCGACCCGCCGGCCCCGGCCGGCGCCGATCCGGTCGGCGAGACGCTGGTGCGGCGCTATCTGGCCGCTTTCGGCCCGGCGGCCACGGCGGACCTGCGCGCTTGGTGCGGCCTGGCCGGGCTGTCGGTCGCAGTGACAGCGGTACGCGACGAGCTGGTCTCGTTCCGCGACGAACGAGGACGGGAGTTGCTGGATCTCCCCGACGCACCGCGCCCCGATCCCGACACACCCGCCCCGGTGCGGTTCCTGCCCGCGTTCGACAACGCGCTGCTCGGCTACGACGACCGCAGCCGGATCGTCGACAAGGCGCACCGCGGCCTGTCGGTCGCCGGCGCTCGCGTCGTCCTGGTCGACGGCCGGGTCGCCGGCACCTGGGACGTCAAGGCCGACACCGTGATCGTCACCCCGCTGGGCGGCCTCTCCCGGTCCGACCGCGCCGCCGTGGGCGAGCAGGGGCGGGCGCTGGCGTCGTTCCTCTCCGGCGACGACAGCGATCGCGTCCAGATCGTCGCGGCGCCGGGCACATAGGCGCGTTACCTTTCCGATCCGCGGCTCGTCATGTCCGACGACGAGGGGATCGACGACGAGGGGAGCAACGATGGCACCGCTGGTATCCGTGATCGAGATCGCCTGCCCACCGCGGGAGGTGTTCGCAGTCGCCACCCAACCGCTGCGTTTCGCCGACTGGCAGCCGGACGTGGTGCGCGTCCAGCTGCTCGCCGCGTCCCGCTTCGCCACGACCCGGCGGATGACCGGCGGCGAACGCACGATCGTCCAGGAGATCACCCACAATGACCCGCCGAACAGCTGGGCCGCGCGAGCCGTCGACGGCCCGGTCCGGCCGCACGCCACCATCTCCGTCGAGCCGGTCGGCGCCGGTTCACGGGTGACCTTCACCCTCGATTTCGAGGGCCACGGACTCGGTGTCGCCTTGCTGCCGCTGGTGCGCCGGCAGGCGGAGCGGGCGGCGCCCACCAGCTACCGGAATCTGAAGAAGCTCCTCGAAGGGGACCCTTCGCGACGGTAGCTAGCCCCGCCAGGGTTGCCGGTCGGCGCGCGCGCTGTTGAGGCGACGCCCGATCGCGGTGAGCTGGCGCAGCTGCGTACGGGTCAGCCGGTCGACCGTCAGCCGGCGCACCTCGGCCACGTGGCCGGGTGCGGACGCCACCACCTTGGCGTGCCCCGCGTCGGTGAGCACGGCGTTCTTGACCCGGCCGCTGTCCGCGCTGCGGGAGCGGCGCACCCAGCCGCGCGCCTCCAGGCGTTTGACCACGTGCGACAGCCGGGACAGCGACCCGTTCGCCAGCAGCGCGAGGTTGCTCATCGTCCGGGTGCGTTCCGGCGCCTCCGACAGCACGGCGAGGATCGCGTATTCGAAGCTCGTCACGTCGGCGTCGCGGGTGAGCTGGGCGTCCAGCGCGGCGGGCAGCCAGGACACCAGCTGGACGAGCTCCAGCCAGGCGCAGCTCTCGTCGGCGTCGAGCCACTCCGGCTCACTGTGCTCATCCCCTGGCATAGCGCCATCCTAGGCGGCACCCGCCGCCTTCCCGGTGCGACCCTGACACTTGACGCATCAATCTTTGATGGTACAAGATCAGTTGATGCATCAAGTTTCAGCAGCCCCTTCGAGAGGTAGACCATGACAGTCACGAGCACCCCCGTCGCCCGCAGATCCGGCCTGACGGTCGTCGCCGGAATCCTCGCCGCCGCGGTGCTGGCGGTCGCCGTCAACGCCCTGATCGCGGTGATCGCGCACGCGTTCGGCGCCGCCGACGAGTTCCAGCCGCTGCAGTTCGGCGCCTACGCCTTCCTGACGGTGGCCGGCACCCTGATCGCGGCGGCCGGCTGGGCGGCGATCCGCCGGTGGACCAAGCGGCCCACGGCGGTGCTGCGGTGGCTGGTCCCGACCGTACTGGTGGTGTCGTTCGTGCCCGACCTGGCGCTGCTGGGCAGCGACGCGCAGCCCGGGACCGGCGTGCTGGCGGTCGTCGCCCTGATCGTCATGCACATCAACGTCGCGGCCGTCGCCGTGCCGATCTTCCGCGCCGTCCTCCCGCTGCCCGATCGCGGCTGACGGGCACGGGCCGCGCCCGCCGCCTATTCGAGGATGAAGGTGGCGTCGGCGCGCTCGGTCGCCGTCGAGACGGCCTGCACGAAGATGGCGTTCTCGTAGTGGCGCAGGTACCGGCCGGGGAAGTTGACGGACTCGAACGACACCGTCCCGGTGCCGGTCAGGCCCGCCCGCCGGGTGAAGCTGGCGTCGGCCTTGAAGGTCGCCGTGCCGTCGTCGCGCCGGACCCAGCCCTCGAAGTTGCTGTGCCGCAGGTAGTAGCCCGGGAAGTTGGTGGACTCCAGCGACACCGATCCCCCGCCGGCCAGGCCGGGCACCAGCCGGAACTGGGAGTCGGCCAGCGGTTTCACGTCGGCCTCGATCCGGGCCCGGTATTCCCAGTGCCGCACGAAACGGTCCGGGAAGTTGGCCGACTTCAGGCGTACCGGGGTGGCGCCGTCCGGGACCGGGATGCCGAAGTCGGGCGTGCCGTCGGCGTTCCAGTACAGCTTCTGCACCCGGGTCCGCCGGTTCGGGTCCTGCAGCGGATCGCCGGTGATGGTCGGGTAGTTGCGGTCGTGGTAGACGAGGATGTCGCTCTGGCCGTCCTCGGACGTGGTGAAGGAGTTGTGACCGGGGCCGTACTGGCCGGTGCCGGCGTTGCTGACGAAGACCGGGTCGGCGGTCTTGGTCCAGGACGCGGCGCTGAGCAGGTTGCTGGTGGCGGACGCGGTCAGCAGCCCCAGGCAGTAGTTGGCGTCTGTCGCGCTGGCCGAATACGTCAGGAACACCCTGCCGTTGCGCTGGATCACCGCGGGCCCCTCGTTCACCTCGACCCCGCCGCGCCGCTCCCAGGCCAGCGTCGGCACCGCGATCCTGGTCGGCGTGCCGGTGATGGTCCACGGGTTGCTCATCCGGGCGATGTAGAGGTTGGAGTTGGTGTCGATACCGGGCTCGGCTTGGGCCCAGACGAGATACCGCACGCCGGCGGCGACGAAGGTCGAGGCGTCCAGGGCGAAGGTCTCCCAGGAGGTACGGATCTGGCCCTTCTCGGCCCACGTGGCGGTGAGCGGGTTCGCGCCGGTGCCCTCCAGGACGTACATCCGGATCGCCCATATGTCGGCGGAGGCGCCGGCGGCGAAGTAGACGTACCACTTGCCGTCGATGAAGTGGATCTCGGGCGCCCAGATGTGCGCGCCCATGATGCCGCTGGAGTGCTTGCGCCAGATCACCGTCTCCGGCGCGGTCGACAGCCCCTGGATGGTGGTGGCGCGGCGCAGCACGATGCGGTCGTACTCGGGAACCGTGGCGGTGAAGTAGTAGTAGCCGTCGGTGTGCTTGACGATGTGGGCGTCGGCCCGCTGGTTCACCAGCGGATTCGTGTACTGCGCCGCGGGCGACGCGGCGGCGGGCGTGGCACCGGTCAGGGTCGCGGCGATCAGGCTCAGTGCCGTGACGACGGCGATCAGGCGCGCGCGCAACCGGCCGGTGCGGGCGGGGGAAATCGCGGGGACGGTCATGCGGGCGCCCTTCTCGCTGCACCCGGCCGCTGATTGTTTCACCCGGGTTACGCCAGAGTGTTAACGGTAACAACGACACCGTCAAGACCTGCAGGCCATAGACACCAAGGAATGTCGCCCCGCCCGCGGATGAGTCGTGTTGGCGACCCAGGCCGATAATCGCAACCTGGCGGGGTCATGGTGAACAAAAGTGCTGGCCGACGGTGAGATGAGGGCTGCCATGGCTGTGCGACTGGGTGATGTCGAGTTCCACACCGGGCCGCCCGTGCTGGGCGCCCCCGACGACCTGCACGCGGTGATCCTGGGCTTCCTGGCCGCCGCCACGACCTCGCTGCGGATAGCCGTCCAGGAGATCGACTCCGAGCCCATCGCGCGGGCGATCCTCGACGCCAAGGCCCGCGGGGTCCGCGTCCAGATCATTCTGGAGTCGAGCTACCTGCACGAGGACCGGGCGCCGGCGGACCCGTGGGCGGTTGCCGGGGACAACGAGGGCAACCGGGTCATCCACGCGGCGTTCCTGCGCGCCGGCGTCGACGTGATCACCGACCTGAACCCGGCGATCTTCCACCAGAAGTTCGTGGTACGCGACCACGGCAAACCCGGCGCGGCCGTGCTGACCGGCTCGGCGAACTTCACCCGCACCGACACCGGCACCAACCTCGAGACCGGGGCCGGCCGGTCCGGCAACAACCTCAACCACGTCGTGGTGCTGGGCGGCAAGCAGGCCACCGACCAGTACCGCAGCGAGTTCGACCGGATGCGCAGCGGCACCTTCGGCGAGCTGCACGAGCGCCACGAGGCCCGGCCGGACGAGTTCCGCCTCGGTGGCATCCGGGTCAAGCCGCTGTTCGCGCCGCGGCACGGGCCCGAGATGGAGATCATGAAGCAGATGCTCAAGGCCCGCTCCCGCATCGACTTCGCGATGTTCACCTTCGCCCAGTCCTCCGGCATCGACGACGCCATGGTCCGGCTGGTCGGTGCCGACCTGCCCATCCGCGGCATCCTCGACCGGGGCCAGGGCGCCCAGCGCTGGGCAGCCACCCAGCCGCTCAAGGCCGCGGGCGTGCAGCTGTGGGAGAACCGGCCGGGCACCGGGCTGCGCAAGGTGCACCACAAGCTGATGGTGGTCGACGCCCGGCTGATCATCATCGGCAGCTTCAACTACACCGGGCCGGCGACCACCCTCAACGACGAGAACATCGTGGTGCTGGGCGACCTGGAGGAGACCGACGCGGTCGCCGAGGCCGCCCAGCGCCGGCTCGCCGCGGCGGCACTGGCCGAGATCGACCGGATCATCACCGACCTGGGCCGGCCGGTCTGACCCGGCCGCTACCGGTATGGCGCCGGGGGTGCCCGGTCCTGGTCGGCTATAAAGACGACATGGACCTACCCGATCCGGCGGCGCTGCCGCGGAGCACGCCGGGCGAGCAGGGCGTCGACGGCACCGGCGTCGACCGGTTCGTCGAGGCGGTCGCCCCGCTGGCCGGGGTGGAGTTGCACAGCCTGCTGGTGCTGCGGCACGGCCACGTGGTCGCCGAGCGCTGGTGGCAGCCGTACGGGCCGGAGACGCCGCACCTGCTCTACTCGCTGAGCAAGAGCTTCGCGTCCACCGCGCTCGGGCTCGCGGTGGACGAGGGCCTGGTGGACCTCGACGCGACGGTGCTGTCGTACTTCCCGGAGCACGACGCGGCGGTGACCGACGAGCGGTCCCGGTCGATCCGGGTCCGGCACGTGGCGGCGATGGCCAGCGGGCACGACGACGAGACCTTCGAGCGGGCGATGGTGGCCGGAAACGGCGACATGCTGCTCGGCTTACTGCTCGTGCCGCCGGACCGGGAGCCAGGGACGATCTTCGCGTACAACCAGCCGTGCACCTACGCGCTGTCGGCGATCATCCAGCGGGTCAGCGGGGAGCCGCTGACGGCGTACCTGAGACCGCGGTTGTTCGACCCGCTGGGCATCACCCAGGCCGGCTGGCGCCGCGACAAGCAGGGCCGCGAGCTGGGCTACGCCGGGCTGTACCTGCCGACCGAGGCGATCGCCAAGCTCGGCCAGCTCTACCTGCGCAACGGCGAATGGGCCGGCCGGCGGCTGCTGAGCGCGCAGTGGGTGGCGCAGGCGACCCGCGCCCACGTCGCGACCAACCGCCCGGAACCGGACTGGAGCCAGGGCTACGGCTTCCAGTTCTGGCGCAGCCGGCACGGCTACCGCGGCGACGGCGCCTACGGCCAGTTCATGCTGGTCCTGCCGGAGGCGGACGCGGTCGTCGCGATCACCTCGCAGAGCCCGGACATGCAGGGCCTGCTGGACGCGCTCTGGGCCCATCTGCTGCCCGCACTGACGTCCTCGGGCTCTGGAACACCCGCAACCGCGGAGGGCCGGCTGCCCGGTCCGGCAGGCGGTCGCCCGCCGGGTGACCTCGGCCCGATGGCCTTCCGGCCCGGTCCGGCAAACGAGATCAACAACCTCCACACGGTACGGCTCGACGGCGGCGAGATCCGACTGGCCGACGGCGGGCCGGAGGTGGCAGCCGCCCTGGGCGCCCCGGACGTCTGGACCCGGACGGGTCCCGTGACCACGGCCTCCGCCTGGGCCGGCGGGCAGTTGCACGTCGACGTGATCTTCGTCGAGACCCCGCACCGGCTGCACCTGCGGCTCGACCCGGCCGCCGGGACGTTCGACGCCCGCTGGCAGACGGTGCCGCTCGGCGAGCCACCACTGTCGAAGCTGCGGACGCCGAAGACCAGCTAGTACGGCAGCCGCCAGGGGACGGCGGGGCTCGTTGTGCTCGGAGTACCGTCGATCGTGGCGGCCGGTGTAGAGGCAGGCCGCCACCCCCGGTCCGCTACCAGGGAGCACGGCATGGCCGCGACCGTCGGCGAGAACCTCTTCATCGGCGCGCAGGTCGCCTACTGGCGACGGCGCCGCGGCAAGAGCCAGCGCGTGCTCGCCGGCCTGGCCGGCATGAGCCAGCCCTACCTGTCGCAGATCGAAGGCGGACGTCGACCGGTCGACCGCCGCGCAACCCTCGTTGCCCTCGCCAACGCCCTGCAGGTCTCCGTCGCCGACCTCACCGGGCAGCCCGGTGACCCGACCGACCCGGCCAAGGCGTCGGCCATGGCGAGCGTCCCGCACATCCGCGAGGCACTCATCCAGCGCGAGATCGGCGAGGTGAGCCAATCGCACATGGACGTCGGCGAGGCCCTGCGCGCGGGCGAGGCGTACGACTTCGCGGCCCTCGCACCCATGCTGCCCGACCTGCTCGGCGGGGTCCGCGGCCCCGACCTCATCCAGATCGCACACGTCGCCTCGTACACGCTCCGAGACCTCGGCTACCCCGACCTCGGCCGCGACGCCGCCCGCCTGGCCCTGACCGAGGCGCGCGAGACCGGCCGACCGGAGTGGATCGGCATCGCCGAGTGGATGCGGATCCTCTCCATGCCGCCGGAAATGCCCGGCGCACCGGCCCGCCGCGCGCTGCGCATCGCGGACGAGATCCAGCCACACATCGGCGATCCGCAGGTCCGGCAGGCGTACGGCATGCTGCACCTGACCGCCGGGCTGCGTTCGGCCGTGGCCCGTGACCGCGACACCGCCCTGGACCACCTCGCCGAGGCGCGCGATGCCGCCGACTCCCTCGGCGAGCCCGTCGATCTCGGCCTGGCCCGGATGGCCTTCGGTCCGACCAACGTCGGCTTCTGGACCGTCGCGATACGCCTGGAGCTGGATGAACCAGAGCCGGCGCTGGAAGCCGCCGCGGCGCTCACCCCGACCGCGTGCCCCTGGCCAGCCGGCAGGGGCCGTTCCACGCCGACGTCGCGACGGCCCTCGCCGCCGTCGGCCGAGATGACGAAGCCATCGCCACGTTCCTCCGCTCCGAGGCAGTCGGTCCACAGTGGTTCAGGCTCCGGCCTACCGTGCGCGACACGATCGGGACGATCATTCGCCGAACCCGGCGCAACGCCGTCAGCAAGCAGATGCGGCACGCCGCGGTGGCCGCGAACCTGCACCAACTGGTGAAGGACTGATAACGCCAAGCAATCGCTGCGGCCTCACCCGACCCCAGGATCAGACCTGGCGGCGGCACGTGCCCCGCGGCAATCCGGTCCCGAACCGGCCTGCTGGCCACGGCCTCCGCCTGGGCCGGCGGGCGGCTGCACGTCAACCTCGTCTTCGTCGAGACCCCGCACCGGCTGCACGTGCGGCTCGACCCGGCCGCCGGGACGTTCGACGCCCGCTGGCAGACCGTGCCGCTCGGCGAGCCACCACTGGGGAAGCTGCGGACGCCGAAGACCAACTCGTAGTACGGCAGCCGCCATTCGTGATCATGGATGGAGTGGGCGGGGACAAGGTGGATGGGCGTCGCGGACTGACCTCACCGATCGACCTGCCCCCTCCGGGCACTCGGCGCGCTGCTGGGCGGGGCGGGGCTCGTTGTGCTCGGAGTACCGTCGATCGTGGCGGTCGGTGTAGAGGCCGGCCGCCGCCCCTGTCCTCTACCAGGGAGCCACCATGGACAAGCCGACGATCGGCGACACCATCGCCCGGATCCGCCGGGCCCGGCCGATGACCCAGGAAGGCCTCGCCGAGGCTGCGGACCTCAGCGTCGAGACCATTCGCAAGCTGGAGCAGGGCAAGGGCACTGAGCCGCGGATGTCGACGCTCAACAAGATCGCCCGCTCCTTGGGCGTGCCGACGTCCCGCCTCCTGGGCAACGCGGCGCAGGCCGCGGTCGAGGGCGCCTCGGACGTGGACGGCATCGCGCTGATCGAGCTGCGCAAGGCACTGACGCCGACGCGCAGCCTCCGGGGCATAGCGATTGCCGGACCAGAGGTCGAGCCGCCGGACCTCGACGACGTGCGGACCTCGATCCGGGTCCTCGACCGGGCGTACCACCTGGACGACTACGCGACCACCCTGACTGGCCTACCTATCCTGATCGCGGAGGCGCGGCTGGCGGTGTCGGAGTCGGCCGACGACGACCGGGCGGCTGCGCTCGCGCTGATGGCGCAGACGTACCAGCTGGCCGGGACCACGCTGATTCAGCTTCGCCACTTCGACCTCGCGCATCGGGCGCTGAGTGACGCGTTGGACGCTGCCGACGCTTCGGGTGACGAGGTGATCGGCGCATCGGCGATCACCACCATGTGCTGGCTGCTGCTCAGGCAGGCTCGGTTCGACGAGACGGAGCAGTTGGCGATCACGACGGCCGACATGATCGAGCCGTCGTTCTCCCGGGCCAAACCCGCTCAGCTGGCGGTGTGGGGCTGGCTGCTGCTGCGCGCGGCGGCGGCGGCCGTGCGGGACGCCCGCGGTGACGATGCGGACGAGATGCTGCGTGGTGCCGCAGCGGCGGCGGTCCGCATCGGCGACCGGGTCCCGACTTCGCTGCTCAGCCCTGGGCCGGCGACGATCGGCGCGTTCTGCCCGACGACCGTGGCATGGAAGACAGTCGAGTCGGAGCTGATTTCCGGGCATCCGGACCGGGCGCTGGAGCTGTCCCGGACCGCACCGGAGTCGGACCGGCCCACGTCGAACAACCGCAACCGGCACCGTCTGGACGTCGCTGCGGCGCATGCTCAGGTCGGCGCGTATGACGAAGCCCAGGCCGTGCTGTTCGACCTGAAGCGGAAAGCGCCGGCATGGCTGCGGCACCAGCGGTACGCCCGGGATGTCGTCGCCACGATCGCGGCGGAGCGGAGGCGGGCGATGTCCCACGAGCTGGCCGAGTTGGCGTCCTTGGTGGGCATGGAGCAGTAGCTGGTACGCCACGTACCAGTTTCAACCCGCGCGTCCGGATAGTGGTCCGCTGCATGCCTTCACTCTTGGTGATCGTTCGATGACGATCGACACCAGGAGGTGGCGGGAACCCCGCCAGGCCTGTGAGAGGGAGCTGCACGGACCTCGCCGCCCTCCACTAACGAGGGAGGCGCGATGCGAACGCGCACGACAGCGCGGCGACGCCATGCCGGGCATGAGCCGCGGCGGCGCTGGCATGCCCCGTGGACGGTGGTCTGCCGGTGCGGGATCGGGGTGTGGCCCTGCTACGTGGTCCAACTGCTCGACCGTCAACGGCGGATGCAGCCGCGACCGGTTGAGAACGACTGGCCGGCCCGGTCGTCGGGCTCGGCCGTCCGTCTACCGCGGATGGTCGCGCCGACCGCCCGGCCGCTGCTCACCCCCGGCCAGGCTCACCGGTCCAGAGGGCGGACCTGATGAGCGTGCCGCCGCGTTCAAGTCGCCCGCGCCAGAAGACTACGAAGTCTGTCGACCGACCAGAGGAGTCACTATGACCAACACCGCTGACGTCAGCGCCCCGGTACCCGTCCGATCGGTACCGGTGCCGCTGGCCGGGATCGATGAGATCGTCGATCTGCTGGTCAGAGTCAGCAGGGACCGTGTGCGGGAACTGACCTTGCGCAGCGACTTTCCCAAGCCGGTGGCCGAGCTTGCCGAAGGCGACATCTGGCTCCGCGATGACGTCGAGGCATGGATCAACGACCACGGCGACGCCCTGGTGGACATGCTCAGACAAACCCGTTGACCTGACCGGAGGTGGCCGCCGCCCTGGGCGCCCCGGGGGTCTGGACCCGGACCGGCCCGCTGGCCACGGCCTCCGCGGGGGCCGGTTAGACGCGGAGGTGGAACCGGAGCGTGATCCACGCGGCGATCCCGCTCGCGCCGGCGCCGGCGGCGGCCAGCAGGGGCAGCAGCAGCCACAGGTTCCGCTCCGGCATCGGGGTCAGCACCTTGCTCAACGCCTGCATCCGGCCGTCGAGCAGCAGAGTTTTGCCGGCGTACAGCGCCGCGAAGGCGGTCAGCGCACCGGCGAGGCCGGCGGCCACCGCCTCGAGGACGAACGGCGCCTGGATGTACCAGTTCGACGCGCCGACCAGCCTCATGACCGCCACCTCGCGGCGCTTGCTGTAGGCCGCCACCTGAATGGTGTTTCCCACCAGCAGCAGCCCCGCGACCGCCATCACCGACGCGATGACCAGGGCGAGCAACTGGATCGAGGAGAAGATCCCGAACACCTTCCGCAGCACTTCGCGCTGGTCGACGATCAGCTGGATGCCCGGCCGGCCCGCGAGCTGCTGGGCGAACTCGTCGTACGCCTCGGGGTCCTTGAGCTTGACCCGGAAGGACTCGGGCATCGTTTCCGGCCGTACGGAGTCGATGAAGGTGGGCGAGTCGCGCCACAGCTGCCGGAACCTGGCCAGCGCCTGGGCCTTGGTTTCGTACACCTGCTGCCGCACCAGAGGGCTGGCCTTCAGCGCCGCGTCGAGACTGGTGCGCTGCGCGTCGGTGATGTCGTCGGTCAGAAAGATCGAAACCTCGATCCTGGCGTAGTAGAAGTCCTTCATCCGCCCGACCTGCAGGTACATCAGGATGCCCGCACCGAGCATGGTCAGCGACACCGACAGGGTGATCATCATGGCGATCGTCATCGTGACGTTGCGCCACAGGCCGATCAGGGCCTCGTGGAGGACATACTTCAGGCGCATCGGGGAGGTCCGTCCGATCTTGGTCGGTCTTGCCGGGTCAAGGCAGGCCGTCGAGGGCCTGCCGGACGGCCGCGACGATGGCCGGGCGTTCGGCGCCGGAAGCCACGGCTCGCCGGACGAAGTCCTCGGCCGCACGCCGCAGCGGGGCGGCCGCCTCGGTCGATGGGGCTGGTGGGATGTCCGCCACCCGGGTGCCGCGTCCGCGGCGTGATTCCACCAGCCCCGCCGCCTCCAGCTCCCGATAGGTGCGCCCGACCGTCCCGACGGCCAGGCCCAGGTCGCTCGCGAGTTGGCGCAGCGGGGGCAGCCGCTGGCCGCCGACGAGAACTCCGTCCTGGATGAGCACGACGAGTTGTCGCCGGAGCTGCTCGTACGGCGGCGTCGGATCGGTGGCCGCCACCGTCAGAGCCGGGAGGTCGGTCACGTCGATCGCCACCCGATCAGCCGTGCCGAGGGGAGGAACAGCGCCGCACCGCACCATGCGGTCGCCAGGAACGCTGCCAGCGCCATTCCCGACAGCAGCGCGCCCTTCGCGGCCCAGCCCGGTTCGCCGCAGGTGATGGCGAGGAGCCTCATCGTCAGCCCCGCCGATCCGGCGATACCCAGCAAGGACGCGAGCACGAGGACGCCGGCGGCCGCGGTGACCACCTCGGCGGAGCGCCGCCGCGAGACGTCGTCGAACTGAACGACGTCGGCCGACCGCGGGCGCCGCACCACCCGGCGAAGCACGAGGCCGGCCAGCACCAACCCGACGAGAACCACCGACAGGCCGGGGACGGTGTTCTGCGTTCCCGGCCACAGGTCGGTGCCGTACTCGTCGTACTGGAGCAGACACGCCGGGTCCTTGCTGCTGGTGCTGCCGAGGGTCGTTGTCGCGGCCACCAGCGCGGCCAGGGCCACGGTGGCCCCCGACACGAGCAGACCCAGTCCGCGCGGGACGTAGTCGGCGGTGCGGCGGACCCGCAACTCGGCGCGGCGCACCTGCCCCGTCGGCGCCGGCATCGTCATTTCCCCGACCAGCGTTCCGGCGAGCACGCCGACTCCGAACACCGGTGCCGCGACCATGGCGCCGCGTACCGATTCGCTCTGCGCGACGATCTCGACGGCGCCGATCGCGCCGACCAGCATGCCCGCCCACCGCCACCGCGCCGCGCGGGCGGCCGAGCGGCTCGGCGGCCCGGACGGAGCCGGCACGGCCACCGCGGGCGGCACCGCCGGCTGCCGGCCGTCCTCGCTCCACGGCGATGATCCGGCCCGCACCGGAACGCGCAGCCGCCACAGCAGCCGGATCACCATCAGGGCGCCGGCGTTCAGGACGACCAGTACCAGAACCACCGAGGCGATCAGGGGTGCGAACCTCAATGCGAGCCCTCCTTGTGTCATGTCCTTGATACAAGGAGGGGCGCACTTGTGTCAACACAAGACGACGGCGCCGCCGCGTACCAGGTCGGTACGCGGCGGCGCCGTCGTGCATCAGGCCCGGGTCAGCGGATGCGTACCTGCGCGGTCCAGACCTTGCTGCGGTTGCCCGCCTTGTCGTCCGCCCGGTACGACACCTTGTGCGTCCCCTTGCCGCGGATCTTGATCGGTCCGCGGTAGGTGGTCCAGGCGCCCTTGTCCACCCGGTAGGAGATCACCTGTACCCCGGAGACGGCGTCCTTCGCGGTCAGGGTGACCTTGACGGGCGACGCACCGATGCGGAACTTCGCGGTGACCGTCGGCGGCTGGGCATCGCGCCGCACGGTGAGAGTGCCGGGCTTGGAGACGTTGCCGAAGGTGTCGGTCGCCCGGTAGCTCACGGTGGTCACGCCCACCGGGAGCGGGACCGGCCGGGTGTAGGCCAGCCACTTGCCGCCGGCGATCCGGTATTCGCGGGAGGCGATGCCGGACGGGTCGGACGCGGTGACCACGAGCGCCACCGGGCCGGTGAACCAGCCGTTCTTGCCGGTCGGCCGCTGCGGGTCGGTCAGCCCGGTGACCGCGGGTGCGGTCACGTCCGGCTGCAGCGGCACGCTGACCTGCTGGGCCTGCTCGGCGTTGCCGGCCCGGTCGGTGGCCTGGAATTCCAGCCGGTGGACGCCGGTGACGGTGAACGGCTTCGTGTACGGCTGCCACGCGCCGGAGTCGACGCGGTAGCTGATCGAGGCCACCCCCGAGGCGGTGTCCTGGGCGCTGAGCGTCACGGTCGAGGTGTTCTTGACCGTCTTGACCGCGACCGCCGACATCGGCGGTTCGGGGTCGACCTTGACGGCCAGCGAGGCGACCGGGCTCAGGATCAGGTTCGCACCACGGGCCCGGTGCCGCACGGTGTACGAGCCGGCCGGCAACGGCACCGGTGCGGTGTACGCGGTCCAGGCGCCGTCACCCAGGGCGTACTCGATCGCGGAGTTGCCCGCGCCGCCGCTGAGGGTGAGGGTCGCGCCGGAGCCGTACCAGCCGTCGGTGCCGGCCTTGGAGACCGCCGCCTGCGGCTGCACGCCGGTGTAGGCGAGCGGGTCGATGCTCTCCAGCGTCGGGATGACCGGGGTGATCGCCCCCGCCGCGTCGAAGTAGAGCCGGTCGATGGTGGTCTCGCGGTTGAAGCCGTTGCCACCCGGGATCGCGAAGCGGTGGTACGCGATGTACCACTCGTCGGTGCCGGGCACCTGGATGATCGAGCTGTGCCCGGGGCCGAGGATGCCCAGTGCCGGGTCCTTGGACAGGATCAGGCCCTTGGCGGTGAACGGCCCGTACGGCGAGGTCGCGGTGGCGTAGCCGACCCGGTAGTTCTCGCTGCCGGTGTCGTCGATGGCGTAACTGAGGTAGTAGGTCCCGTTCCGCTTGTTCATGAACGGGCCCTCGCGGAAGTCGGTGAGGCCACCGATGGTCTGCCGCTTCGCCACGTCGATCGAGGTCATGTCCGCGTTCAGCGGTGCCACGTACGCCGTGCCGTTACCCCAGTAGAGGTAGCTCTGCCCGTCGTCGTCGGTGAAGACGCCCGGGTCGATCTGCTGGGCGTTGTTGTAGTCATCGCGGTCGATCAGCGGCGCACCGGAGTCGGTGAACGGGCCGAGCGGCGAGTCCGAGGTGGCCACGCCGATGTTGCCGGCGGCGCAGAAGTAGAAGTAGTACTTCCCGTTCGCGAAGGCGATCGTCGGCGCCCAGGCGTTGGTGTGTGCCCAGGACACGTCGGCGAGGTCCAGGATCGTGGGGTGCTCGGTCCAGGTCGCCAGGTCGGTCGACGACCAGACCTTGAAGGTGGTGCTCCCCCAGCCGGCGATGCCGTCGGTGGTCGCGTAGATGTAGTAGGTGTCGCCGAAACGGACGATGTTCGGGTCGGCGTTGAGTCCGGGCAGCAGCGGCGAGCGCATCACCCGGGTGGTGACCGTGTAGGTGCGGGTCGCGCCGGTCGCGCTAGTGACGGTGATCTGCCGGGGCGCGGAGTAGTCGCCGGCATCCGCGCCGGTGACCTTGGAGGTGCTCGCCACGGTGAAGACCGGGTTCAGGTTCCGCCGGTCGGTGCCCAGCTTCAGCGGCAGCACGATGGTGCCGGCGTCGCTGTCGATCAGCGCCGGGACCTTCAGGCTGGCCAGCGTCACCGCGGACACCGTGGTGGCGTTGTTGCCCAGCTGGGAGATCTCGTCACCGGACAGCACCCGGTTGTAGATCCGGAAGTCGCGCATCCGGCCCTTGAAGAGCTTGTCCCCGGAGTACACCGACTTGCCGATGTAGTTGGCCGTGGTGATCCCGCCGCCGATCGAGCCCGGCGTGAGGGTGACCGCCGTGTTCTGGGCCACCTGCCGGCCGTCGAGGTACAGCGCGGCCGTGCCGCCGCCGACGGTGTAGGTCAGCGTCCGCCACGCACCGCGGCGGAGGGCGCCGCTGCCCTGGGCGTTCTGCTCGGTGGTCCAGTTACCGGAGGCGATGGCCGCCCGGTAGTTGCTGTCACCGGTGCTGAACACGTACCCGTTGCCCGTACCGGTGGAGTCCGTGTTGCCCATCCCCCAGAGGAAGTAGGGGGTCTGCTGGGTCGCGTCGACCCAGACGTCGGTGGAGACCGTCATGGCCTCCAGCCCGGCCATGGCGTTGTTCGGCAGCTTCACGTAGCCGTCGGTGCCGCCGAAGTGGAGACTGCCCTCGCTGAAGGTCGCGCCGCCCACGATCGCGGCGTTGTTGCCGTTGCCGGAGGCGTCGGTGACCGTGGTGCCGGAGGTCTGGTCGAGCGGGTACCGGGCGACCAGGCCGTCGGCGGTGGCCGGCAGCGGGTCCGGAAGCTTCGCGAGCTTGGTCAGTTCGGCCTGCGTGATCGGCAGGACCGTGCCGTGGCGCGGCTTCGTCGGCAGGGAGTAGCTCGCCGGCACCTTCCACGACGGGGTGTCGAGGCTGGCGGAGCCGAGCGGGATGTAGCCGCGGCCGCCGTACTCGTCGACGAAGAGGTAGTAGGGCGAGCCCGAGGTGTCACCGGGGTTGGCCTTGAAGGCGGTGGGGCCCTCGACGGCGGAGGTGCCGGCGGCCTTGCCGATGCAGGAGGCCACGATCTTCCACGCCGGGTTCTTCGGGTCGTAGTTCGGGTCGGCGACGTCGTCGGCCGCGACCAGCGAGTCGGCCTGCTCCTGGATGATGTCGCTGCAGCCGGTGACGCCACCCTCGTCCTTGGTGAAGCGGTGGTACTTGCCGCCGTCCTTGATCACCGTGCTGTCGATCCGGGACGCGCCCAGGTCCTGCCAGATCTTCGGGGCGCTGAAGGTCGCGAAGTCGCGCGTGGTGGCGTAGAGCATCCGGTTGTAGGTGCTGCCGGTGTGTCCCGGGTCGGACTCGGCGTAGAGCTTGGACGCCCAGAAGACGACGTACTGGCCGAGGGCGTCGTCGTAGTACGCCTCGGGCGCCCAGGTGTTGCCGGCGGTCGGCGGCGAGATCAGCACGTGCCGCTGCTGGCCCCAGTTCACCAGGTCGGTGGATTCCCAGACCTCGATGTAGCGGCTGCCCTGGCGCTGCGACTCGTCCCAGGAGGTGCCGCCGCCGATGGACAGGTCGGTGGCGATGAGGAAGAACTTGTCGCCCTCGGGCGAGCGGATCATGAACGGGTCGCGCAGGCCCTTGGTGCCCAGCGTGGAGGTCAGCACCGGCTGCCCGCCGTTGAGCTCGGTCCACTTCAGCGCGTTGTTGCCCTGGCTCGCGGCGAAGGAGATCTTCTCGCCGGCGATGCTGTCGCCGGTGAAGTAGGCGAAGGCGTAGCCCTTGAGCGGGGCCGCGACGGGCAGCGCGGGCACGGTGGCGGTCAGCGTCTTGTTGGCGGTGACCCCGGCAAGGCTGATCGTGGCGGTGAGCGCTACCTGCTTGGCGGCGCTGCCGGCCGCGGGCCGGTGCACGATGCCGGTGGCGCTGATCGTGTCGGCGTCCGCGGTGGACCACGCGACGGTGGTCGCGTGCAGGCCGGTCAGCGGCAGCGTCAGGTTGCCGCGCACGTCATCGAGGTTGGTCACGGTCAGCGCGGTACGGGCCAGCTCGAGCCGCTCCGCGACGCTGAGGGCGGCCTTGACGGTGACCGGGAACGCCTTGGTGTCGCTGGTGCTGCCGCTGCTGATGGTCGCGGTCATGGTCACCGTGGTGTCGGTGTCCTGCCGGGTGACCACGCCGGCCGCGGTGAGCACCGCGGGGTTCGAGGAAGCCCAGGTCACCTTGCTTCCGTACGCGGGACCGATGGCCGGCAGGGTCAGGTCGGCGGTGACCGCCGAGGTGTCGCCCAGGGTCAGCCCGGCCTTGTCGCCGGCGACCCGGGTGGCGTCGGGAATGGCGACCTCGCCGGCCTCGGCGGCGCTCAGCGCGCGGTCGTAGATCCGGAAGTTCTTCACCTGTCCCTTGAGGGTCTTGTCCGCGTTGTACACCGACTTGCCCAGGTAGTTGGCGGTGGTGACGCCCGAGCCGATGGCGCTCGGCTTGATGGTGACGTCGGTCTTGGTCGCCACCGCCACGCCGTTGAGATACTGGGTGGCGACGCCGGCGTCGCTGAGGGTGTAGCCGATGCTGGCCCAGACGCCGCGGGGCAGGTTCGCCCCGGAGTTCACGGTCTGCTCGGTGCTCCAGTTCCCGGTCGCGATCGAGGACCGGTATCCGTTCCCGGTGGTGAACAGGTAGCCGTTGCCGACCCCACCGGAGTCGGTGTTGCCCAGCGCCCAGATCATGTACGGCGTGGCCTGCGCGGCGTCGAGGTAGACGTCGGCGGTGACCGACACCGCGTTGAGCTGGGCGAGCACGTTGTTCGGCAGCTTCACGTAGCCGTTGGTGCCGCCGAGGGTCAGGCCGCCGCCGGACCAGGACGCGTCGCCTTGCAGGGTCCCGTCGCGGCCGTTGCCGGAGGTGTCCGCCGCCGTGGTGCCGGTGGTCTGGTTGAGGTCGTACCGGAGCACCAGACCGTTGGTGACGTCGGCGGATGCGGGTGCGGCCGGCAGCACGAGCGCCGCGGTGGCCAGCATCAGTAAGGCAGCGGTGCGGGACAGGTATCGGATGCCGCGACGAGGCTCGGCGACCATAAGGGCCTCTATCCAAGGAGGGGAGCCAGAAAGTTGCGGAAAGTGTTAACGCTCACAACCTAGGTGTCAAGGAGGAGACATCAACGTGTAACGCTGCCGCAATCAACGGGCCCGACGACGTGTCCGCTATAGACCGAGCCGGGGGATAAGCCCGCGGTCCACGCGCCCACCGGCGGGTCAAAGGGCCGGGTCACGGCGAGTGCGGCACGCACGCCGACCGCATACCGCAGCGGATCCCCGCCCGGCGTCCGCATCTGACTCCCCCGGGCGGCGTCGATCCGGCAGCTCAGCGGACCGGCGGTCCGTGCATTTCCGCGCCGGCCCGATCGGGGGAATTCCGCCAAGCGGACGAGCGGACCTATAACGACCCGGCCGGGCCGTCCGCCGGGTCACGACCACTGCCGCCTCGCACAACCTTGCGCGACGCCGCGGTAACGGATACGCGACACGGAAGAACGCGGATTCGTTTATCGCACTGCGCCGCAGGACTGCGCGGAGATATCGGCTATGGTATCGCCAATAGAGGCGGTCACCAGGTGCCGCACCAGGACTTATTCGGGAGCGACCACATGGCAAAGCAGATCGTCACCCTGCTGACCGACGACATTGACGGCAGCAAGGCGGACCGCACCGTCGAATTCAGCATCGACGGCGTGAGCTACACCATCGACCTTTCCGACAAGAACGCCGGCAAGCTGCGCAAGGCCCTCGACCCGTACCTGGCCGCCGCGGCCCGGATCGGCCGCAGCAGCACCGCCCGGATCGCACCGCGCGGCGCGGCACCGGCGCCCAGCCGGGCCAACCGCGACCAGAACCAGGCCATCCGGGAATGGGCCAACAAGAACGGCTACGAGGTCTCCGAACGCGGCCGCATCCCCACCTCGATCGTCGAGGCGTTCCACAGCAAGCGCTGATTCTCCGCACGCCCGGCGGCGCCGTTGCGAGTTCTTGTCATCGCATTCGCAACGGCGCCCGGCGAGCGCGCCACCCTTTCCCGCGGCCGTCCGGCAATGCGGAAAGCCCGGCGGACCCACCCCGAGCGCCGGGTGTTTCGCGACGGCGCTACCGCGGCGCGGACCGGCTGCCCTCGACCAGGGCCAGCGCGTGCGCCCGGCCCGGGCAGCGGCGCGGTCCGGCGCCGAAGGCCGGACCGCCGGCCAGGCCGATCAGCACGACCTCGCCGGCCTCGACCGGCACCCCGCCCACCGTGGTCGCCACGAGGGCCTGCCGGCGCGTCGCCCGGACCGGCGGGTCGTCGCGCAGCACCTCCTCGACCGGCCGGTGCCGGGCCCCGGCGATCAGCGCGGCGGTCGCGTCGCACGCCTGCACCAGCACCCCGATCCGGGCGGCGGTCGGTTCGTCGTACGCTCCGCCGAGGATGGTCACGAGCCGGTCCACCGCCGCGTCGGCGCGCGGCTCGTCGCCGGTGCCCGGCTGGTAGGCCTGGGCGATGTCGCGTACCAGGCTCTCGACGGGCCGGTGCACCTCGATCGCGCGGGCCAGGACCGTCACCGGGTGCTGACCGCCGGCCGCGCGCAGCGACGCGGGCGGGATGCCGTCGAGGATCGCGGTGCACAGCGCGCGCCGGCGCTCGTGCGCCGGGCCGGTGCTGAAGCGGCCGACGGTGGCCCGCAGCCAGCCGATTCCCGCGGCGGCGGGCGGCACCGGGGGCACCACGAAGGCCGGATCGTGCAGGACGGCTACCGCGGTCTCGGGGTCGTTGATCTGCTGCATGGTGCGACGGTATGGCCCGGACCGTTCGGCGCCGGCCGAATTCTCACCCGCCGGCGGCGTGCGCCCCGGCCCTTTCCCGTTCCGGGACGGCGACCGTGACGACCCGGTCGCGGCCCTGCGCCTTGGCCCGGTAGAGCGCCCGGTCGGCGGCCTCCAGCAGCTGCGGCACGGTCCCGTCCGGCGAACTCGCCACCCCGATCGAGGCGGTCACGGCGATGAGCGCCTCGCCGGCCGCGATCGGGGCGTCCCGCAGGCGCCGGCGGATCCGCTCGGCGAGCCGCCCGGCCGCCGGCCCGTCGGTGTCGGTCAGCAGCAGGACGAACTCCTCCCCGCCGTACCGCGCCACCACGTCGGTCGCGCGGGCGGCCGCGGCGATCCGGGCCGCCGCCGCCTCCAGGACGGCGTCGCCGGCCAGGTGCCCGTACGTGTCGTTGACGAGCTTGAAGTGGTCCAGGTCGACCACCAGCAGGCTGACCGGGCGGCCGCCGGGTGTGGTGCGCAGCCGGTCCAGCGTCGTCATCAGGTGCCGGCGGTTGTAGAGGCCGGTCAGACCGTCGGTGACGGCCAGCCGCTGCTGCTCGGCCACCGCCCGGCGCAGTTCCTCGGCCAGGCCGGCGCGGTCGGCCGCGAACAGGTACTGGCGCAGCATGACCGCGAGGAACAGCACGGCCACGACGATGAGCGTGAGATCGCTGACCGCGCCGGCGCGCACCTTGTCGAACACGACGAGCACGGACGTGCCGGCGACCGAGATGCCGATGGGCAGCAGCGGCATGCCCCGGTCGAAGGACCGCCGCTCGGCCGGCGGCTCCGGGCGGCGCACGGCGACCACCGCGGCCAGCAGGCAGCACGCCGCGGCCGTCTCGAAGCCGACGTCGATCCAGCTGCCGCTGTCGTAGTCGCCGAACACGGCGAGGTAGGTGTAGACCATGTCGCAGCCGGCGGTGACGACCCCGGCGACGCCGACCAGCCGTACCGTCAGCGGCACCGACCGGTGCCCGGCCATGCCGACGATGCCCAGGCTCGCCAGCAGCACGATGTCCAGCAGCGGGTACCCGACGTTGACCAGGTCTCCCCACCCGGCCGCCGCCGTGAGCTGCGGCCCGATCAGCAACTGCCAGCCCAGGGCGCCCAGGGTGACGATGATCAGCATGCTGTCCAGCAGCCCGCGCAGGTGCCGCAGCCGGCCCGCCCCGCCGAAGCCGACCAGCACCGCGACGATGGTCAGCGTCGACGCGGTCAGGTAGCCGAGGTCGGCGACCGACGGCTCCGGCGGGCCGCCGCCGGTCAGATAGTCGTAGCCGGCCCAGACGCTCTCCCCGGCGAGCTGGGCGGCGAACGCGGCGGTGAGCAGCCGCCACATCGTGCGGTGCCGGCCCCGCGAGCGGCGGGCCGCGACCGCGGCGGCGAGCACCCCGGCGATCAACGGTACGAGGTAGAGGATGTCCCCGACGAACAGCGACGCGGCGGGCGAGTCCTGGGTCAGGCCGGTCAGCAGGGCGTAGCCGAGCAGCCAGGCCACGGTCGCGACGACCGCGATCCGCAGCGGGCGGTCGGGCGCGCGCGTGCCCGTACCGTCGCCGCCTGGGCGAAGCTGCCCCGAGCCCATGCCGCTCACCGTTTCCCGTGCCCACACCCCCGGACCTGCCCAGTCAAGTCATCGGTCGGCGGCGCCCGGAGTTGAGCGGATAGCGGCCCGCACGCCTCAACGCATCGTTGACAGTCGATTCCTACTGGGTCTAGCCTCGCCGGGAAAGCGCTTACCAGGGCCGCTCGCCGCCGCGTTTCTTCCCCGCACCGGAGGTTACCCATGCACGTCCGCAGCACCGCCACGCTCGCGGCGGTCGTCGCTCTCGCCGCCGTCGGGGTCGCCACCGGATCCTCGGCGCCCGCGGCCGCCGCCGCGCCGGCTCCCCTGTTCGTCGCCACCACCGGCAACGACAGCAACACCGGCGACCTGACGCACCCGCTGCGCAGCATTCAGCGCGCCGTCGACCTGGCCCAGGCCGGCACCGTCATCTCGGTCCGCGGCGGCACCTACGGCCTGACCACCAACCTCCAGATCACCCGCAGCGGCACCGCGGGCCAGCCGATCACCCTGACCCGGTACGGCACCGAACGCGTCATCATCGACGGCGAGGCCCTGCCCAACACCCCGGCCCCGGTCGGCGGCAGCATCCCCCGGGCCCAGCGCGGCACGGTGCACATGGCGGCGTCGTACTGGCGCCTGATCGGCCTAGAACTGGTCAACGGCCCGTACGGGCTGTACTGCGACGGCTGCAACGGCAACGTCTTCGAGCGGCTCTCGACGCACGACAACTACGAGTCGGGGCTGCAGATCCAGGGCGCGTCGAGCGGCAACCTGGTGCTGAACCTGGACAGCTACCTCAACCGGGACCCGCGCAAGAACGGCGAGAGCGCCGACGGCCTGGCGATCAAGGAGGGCAGCGGCACCGGCAACGTGGTCCGCGGCGCCCGGCTGTGGAACAACGTCGACGACGGGTTCGACGCCTGGATGTTTACCTCGCCTATCACCGTCGAGGGCAGCGTCGCCTACGGCAACGGGGTCAACCGGTGGAACTTCCCCGACTTCGCCGGCGACGGCAACGGCTTCAAGATGGGCGGCGGGGACCCCGACCCGGCGGCCGACCACGTGATCCGCAACAGCATCGCCTTCAGCAACATCGCGCACGGCTTCACCGACAACGGCAACCCCGGGTCGATCACCTTCGACCACGACACCGCGTACGCCAACCCGAAAACCGGATTCGACGTCGACTCGGGCACATCCCGGCTGACCGCGAACCTGTCGGTGCGAAACGGCACCGCGGTGGCGCTCGGCAGCTCCACCGGCAGCGGCAACTCGTGGAACCTGAGCTCCGTACCGGCCCTGGCCAGCACGGACAGCTCGGTGCTCACCGGGCCGCGGACGGCCACCGGCGCCATCGCGTCCTCCACCTTCCTGCGCCCGGCGAACGGCGCCGACCTCGGCGCCAGAATCTGAGCGGAAGACCCGTACGCCCCAACCAACCGGGGGATCCCGGCGCCGCCACGATCGCCGCTACGCTCCGGCCCGTGAACCACGTTCAGCCGGCCCGCCGGCCGCGCCCGGCGCTGTGGGTCGCCCTGGTGGCCGGCGTCCTCGTGGCCGCCACGGCGATGTTCGTGCTGCTTCACGACAGCGGCCCGCACACGGTCACCTTCGAGGTCGCCTCCAGCGGCGAGAAGATCTCCTCGATCGCGTACGGCTCCGGCACGCGCCAGCTCGGCAAGGACGTCGGTGCCGCCGCGGCCGCACCCTGGTCCAGGTCGTACGAGCTGACCGACACCTCCGGCAAGCTGTGGCTGCACGTGCTGTCCCCGGCCGGCGGCGCCATCACCTGCACCATCTGGCTGGACCAGAAGGTCGTGATGGAGGCCACCGCCCAGTCCGGCGCGACGTGCGAGATCCCGTTCGACGACGCCCTCGACCAATAGGGGGTTACGCACCACGGTGCGGTTCGATCAGGGAGCGGCCGGTTCCCAGAGCAGGAGCTGGCGGTGGTGGCTGAAGCCGTTGCGCGAGTAGAAGTCGACGGCGCGCCGGCCGGAGTGGACGGTCACGTGCAACAGGTCCCGGGCCCGGGCCTCAGCCAGGATCGCGGCCATCAGCGCGGCGCCGATGCCCCGGTTGCGGTGCTCCGCGCGGACCATGACCGACTGGACGTCGCCGTACCGCCGGTCCAGCGACTCGTTGCCGGGCACCCGTTCCGCGACGAGCAGCCAGGCCGAGCCGACCACGCACCCGTCGACCTCGGCGACGAACGGCAGGTGCGTCTCCGCATGGGCGGCCACCCAGCCGGCGTACGCCGCGAGCTTGTCCGCCTCGATGCCTCGCAGCTCCGCGAGCGCCGCCACATCCGCAACGCCGGCCATCCGCACGATCACCCGGCGGAGTCTAGACGACCGGCTGGCCGACGCGATGCGGTTCACCACGAGGAAAGGGCATGCGCGATCATCGTCGGAATGGATGCTCGTTTCGTTGGTATCGCCGAGTTGGCTGAGGTCCCGGCTGTCGCCGTCGTCATCGACGTCATGCGCGCCTTCACCGTGACGGCCTGGGCCTTTGCTCGCGGGGCGGAAAAGGTCGTTCTTGCCGGATCGCTGGACGAGGCCCGCGCTCTCAAGGCCGGCCGTCCGGATTGGGTGACGCTCAAGGACGGTCCGCCCGCGCCCGGGTTCGACACGGTCAACTCGCCGGGTCTGCTGAGGTCGATGGACTTTGCCGGACGGACGGTCGTGCAGAAGACGACCAACGGGACGGTCGGCGTGCACGCCGCCAAGGGTGCGTCGCTGCTGTTGTGCGCCAGTTTCGTGGTGGCGGAGGCGACGGCTCAGCTCCTGCGGGCGCGTGGTGGCGACGGTGTCACGTTCGTGGTCACCGGCGGCCAGGGCCGGGCCGATGAGGATGTGGCCTGCGCTCAATACATTGCGGGCAGGGCCGCGGGGGCGGCAATGGGCCCGGCCGAGTTCCTTCGCCGTGCCGCCGAGTCTCGCGCCGCCGCTGATCTTGCGGACGGAGTGCGTCGCGGCGATCCGGGGGGTCCATGCCGACGATGTCGCGCTCTGCCTGGAGGCCGACCGGTTCCCCTTCGCCATGGTGGCGACCCTGGAAGGCCCGCTCATGGTCCTGCGCCCCTGGTCGCATGACCGTCAGCACCGCACCGAATAGGCGCTGCGGCGGCGGCCGGTCAGAGGTCGCGGGTGCCGGCTGGGGCCATCATCCGCAGCGCGTTGGCGTCCAGGCCGATCCGCAGCGGGGTCCGGCCGGACGGCTCGCCGTCGACCTCGACCCGGGCCGGGCGGTCGGTCTCCAGCCACAGCTCGCCGACGGCCAGGAACGGCTCCTCGCCGTGGGTGCGCCGGTGGCCGGTCGCCGCGTTGCGGGCCGTCTCCCGCAGCAGGCCCCACCGGCCGCTGCCGCCCACCGGGTAGGCCACCAGCAGCCGGTCGTCGGCGTGCGAGTCGGCCGTGATCGGCCGCCCGGCATGGAAGCCGCCGTTGGCGACATAGAGCTGATGCGTCACGAATGTGTGCTCGCGCCCGTCGGCGCGCACCACGACCCGCAGCGGGCGGTGCCGGGCCAGCAGACCCAGGGCCGTGATCGGGTACGCCGTCCGGCCGATCAGCCGCTTGAGCAGTCGCGGCGCCGACAGCATCAGGTCGGCGGACAGGCCGACGCCGACGTGGTTGGTGAACGCCATCGCACCGGCCAGCCCCAGGTCCACGTCGATGACCTTGCCGTCGGCGAGCGTCGCCACGGCGGCCTCGAGGGTCAGCGGGATGCCGACGGTGCGGGCGAAGTTGTTGGTGGTGCCCAGCGGCAGCAGGCCCAGCGCGATGTCACGGTGGGCGAGCAGGCGCGCGGCCGTACTGATGGTGCCGTCGCCGCCGCCGGCGACCAGCAGGTCCGGGCCCCCGGCGATGGCCTCGGCGAGCGTCGCCTCCAGCTCCCGGGGCCGGTCCACGGGGTACGCGCCGAGCAGGGTGAACCCGGCCTCGACGAGCCGGCTCCGGGCCGCGTCGTACAGCCGCATTCCCTGCCGGGAATGCGCGTTGACCACGAGCGTCGCCCGTCGGTCCCGCTTGACGGCCTCGGTCAGCTCCTGCTTGGTCCGCATCGGCCCAGTTTCCCGTACGGGCCGACGGCGGCCGTCAGGCGCCCCGGATGAGCCGGTAGGACCGGTGCAGGTGCACCGCCCACACCGCGACGAGTTCGCGGGCGGTGTCGAGGCGACCCTGCGGCTTGTCGGTGACGCTCCAGCTGCTGATGACGACCATGGGAGCAAGTCTGTGCGCCCCGGGTGCGCCGGCCGGGAGCCGTTCGGCAGCAGAGTGGTTGCGGGCCTCCCGCGGTACGGTGTGGCCGGGCGCGCCACCCGGGCCGCCCGGGGCCTTTCGGGGGACGGCATGACGCGCGCGAGCACGACGGTGGCGATCATCGGGGCCGGGCCGGCGGGCCTGACGCTGGCGAACCTGCTGCGGCGCTCCGGCGTCGACTGCGTGGTCCTCGAGCTGCGCGACAGGTCCTATGTGGAGCAGCGGCAGCGCGCCGGGGTGCTCGACCACTACGCGGCGCGGATCTTCGACGAGTACGGGCTGGCCGACGAGGTCCTCGCGGGCGCCCCGATGGAACGGCTGCTGGAGATCCGATACGAGGGCGCGCCGCGCTTCCTGAACATCGCGGAGCTCACCGGCGGCCGGCGCAGCAGCCTGGTGCCGCAGCAGCTCCTGGTGCGGCGCCTGATCGGGGCCTTCACCGCCGGCGGCGGCGACCTGCGGTTCGAGGCCCTCGACATCGCCCTGCACGACCTCGACGGCGCGCGGCCGCGGGTCACCTACCGGGACGCGGACGGGATGGCACACGAGCTGGACTGCTCCTATGTGGCCGGTTGCGACGGCTTCCACGGGGTGAGCCGCCGCGCCATCCCGCCCGGGGCGCTGACCACCTACGAGTTCGACCACGGCATCGGGTGGTTCACCGTGCTCGCCGACGCGCCGCCGCCGCGCCATCCGCTGATGGGCGTCAGCCGGCACGGCTTCGCCGCCCAGTTCGCCCGGGGGCCGCGGGCCAGCCGCTTCTACCTGCAGCACCGGCCGGGCGACGACCCCCGGCAATGGCGGGACGAGCACACCTGGCAGCAACTGCGGCTGCGGCTCGGCGACGCGGCCCTGCCGGCCGGGACGATCACCGACCGGGACGTGGTCGAGATGCGCAGCTTCGTGGCCGACCCGATGGCGTACGGGCGGCTGTACCTGGTCGGCGACGCGGCGCACATCATCACCCCGATGGGCGCCAAGGGCATGAACCTGGCCCTGGCCGACGCGCACGTGCTGGCCCGGGCGCTGGTCGCGGCGGAACGGGACGGCGACGAGACGGCGCTGGGCGCGTACAGCGCGACCTGTCTGCGGCGCACCTGGGACTACCAGGAGTTCTCCCGGTGGTTCGCCGAGATGGTGCACGACGCCGGGGACGACACCACGGCCGGGCCGTTCCGCCGGCAGCTGGCCAAGGCCCGGCTGGACCGGCTGTTCAGCTCGCCGCCGGCCGCCGCCGCGTTCGCCGACCTGATGGCGGGCACGGCGCTGGTGGAACGGGCGAGCTGAACAGCCGATCTACCCATATCGAACTTGCCTGGGTTTTCCGCCGCGGGTCAACTCAGTTCAGTCGAGCTGGCCGTCGTAGTCCGGGAGCTTGAACGTGCGCTCGGCGTGGCCGCCGCCGAGGTCGGTGGCGCTGTTGCCGACGTTGGCCACGATCGTGTAGCCGCGCCGCTCGATGTCGATGCGGGCCTTGGTCTTCAACGTCTGGTTGTCGTCGAAGTTGAACGTCGGCCGGGTGTAGATGTCGGTCCAGGTGTACCCGACCGCCTGCAGGTTGAGCGCGGTGGCCGGCTCGATGATCTCCGGGCGGGCGGTCACGAAGAAGACCGCGGCGCCGTCCGCCTGGGCCTGCCGGGCCAGGGCGAGCACGGACGGGGTGGCGGCGTACGGCCGGTACTTGCTCTGCAGCGCGGTGTTGTCGATGTCCAGCACGATCGCCGTCCGGGTGCCGGGCAGCCGGCCGTCCAGGAACGCCGCGGCCTGGTCGGTGACGGCGGTGACATCCGCCAGCCACGTCTCGTACGCGGGCAGCGCCTGCGCGGCGACCGCCGCCTGCGGGGTGACCGCCGCCGCGCTCGTCGCGGTCAGTGCCATCCCGGGTGCCAGCAGCGCGGCGGTGGCCACGGCCAGCACCAGGCCTCGCTGAAGAACAGGTCGCATGCCTGACGTCCTCTCACCGATGTTCGTCGACGCGGCCGCGCGAACCGTGGCCACGCGGAAGCAGTCCACGGGGCCGAGATGAACGCCCGGGAAATGTGAATCAATTTACACTATTCGATGGGCCAAGCATCGGGTGCGCGCCACCTCTAGAGTCGGCGGCGCGAGAGATCAATGTTACTGTGAGTAACTGTCGCCTCACCGAAGCTGGGATGCGGATCGTGGGAAAAAGTTCGGATCATGAGTGCACAACCGGGCGCCCAGCAGACGTCATAGGGGGTGTGACCTTCGAGCAGTTCGCGGTGGCCCGGCTTCCCAGTCTGCTGCGCTACGCGGTTGTCCTCACGGGCAACCGCGATCTAGCGCAAGACGTCGTTCAGGAGGTGCTGGCCAGAGCCCAAGTTCGATGGCGGCGGATCAACGTGGCCGACTCCCCTGAGGCCTACGTCCGCCGGATGGTGCTCAATGAGTACCTGTCGTGGCGTCGCAGCTGGGCGGCGCGCAACGTGCACTCCGTCGGGGAACGGCTGGCGGAGATCGACGATGCGCGCGGCGGGGTGCACGACCACGCCGATCACGTCGTCGAGGCCGACGAGCTGTGGAACCGCCTGGCAACGCTCGGGCGCAAGCAGCGCGCGGTGCTCGTGCTGCGATATTACGAGCAGCTCGACGACGACGCCATCGCCGACCTGGTCGGCTGCTCACCGGCGACGGTGCGCAGCCACGCTTCGAGGGCGCTGAAAACGCTCCGGCTCTCGTCGGAGCGACAGAACAGGATCCACGCCGAGGAGAAGTCGTGACCGAGCACGGAGACCAGCTGCGTACGGCCTTCGAAACCCATGAACATCTGGCCCCTGACGCGGCCGCCGTGTATAGCCGGGTGCAGGAGTTGTCCCGCTCGTACCAGCGCCGCCGCTGGGGTGTGCAGGCGGCCGGCGGCGCCGTCTTGGGCGTCAGCCTGATCGCCGGGGCGATCAGCCTCCCCGGGCTGCTGTCCGGCCAGAAGCAGGAGTCTGTCAGCGTCGGTGCGGCCACCATGCCGAACATGAAGCCGTCCGCCGCGCCGTCGTCGCCGTCGGAGTCCGAGCAACAGAAGCAGTGGAACGCCTTCTTCCAGGCGGGCTACGACTACGACGACGCGGTCGCGCTGGCCAAGCTCTGGAAGTCGAAGGACGAGATCGGCCTGATCAAGGCCGAGGCCGGGCGCCGGCTGCTGGCCGGCGAGACGCTGCCGATCAAGGCCACCCCGAACCAGGACGAGCCCGTCGACCCCAAGGTCGAGGCCCAGCTGAACGCCTTCTCCGCGGCCGGGTACAGCTACGAGGACGCCGAGAAGCTGGCCACGCTCTGGAAGACGGCCAACCCGTACGAGGCGAAGGTCGAGGGCGGCAAGCGGCTGCTGGCAGACAAGAAGCTGCCGATCGCGCCCAGCAACCCGGAGCAGGGCAAGGAGGAGGTCCGGGTGAACGCGTACTTCAACGCCGGATACACCTACGACGACGCGGTCCGGCTGGCCACGCTCTGGAAGAAGGCCGACCCGTATTCGGCCAAGGTCGAGGCCGGCAAGCGCATTCTGGCCGGCGACGCGATGCCGTTCAAGCCGTGACCGCCCGGCTGCACCGGCGCACGGGGTTCGAGATCGAGCTGATGGCCCCGCCAGGCCACAGCCGGCAGAGCCTCGCGCGGGACCTGGCCGACCGCTGCGGCGGCCGGGTCCATCCGGTGTGGCACCACGACAGCGAACCGTCCCTGGTCCCGGGCCTGGGCCGGTTCCTGCACCTGACCCAGGGCTTCGAGGTCCGCCGGGCCGACGGCACACCACTGTGCACCCTGGTGGACGACGTCACCCTGCTGGCCGGCCTCGACCCCGCCACCCCCGCGCCGCCGGGCTGGTTCCGCATCCTCACCGACGACTCGCGCCTGCTGAGCCTGCTCGCGGCGCACAGCGACCCGGGCGGCACCCTGCAGGCCGCCCTCGACGCGACGGCCCAGCTCTGGGCAAGCAAGGTCCACCGGTACGGCGAGGTGTACCAGCTGGATGTCTCCGGCGCGACCATCGCGCTGGCCGCGCCGCAGGGCGGCGAACGCGAACGCCCCTGCGAGATCGTCACGCCGCCGCTGAGCACCGACCACGGCGCCGCCCTGGAGGAGTTGCTCGGACCGGCCCGGGAGATGGGCTTCACCATCCCCCGCGAGGCCGCCGTGCACCTGCACGTCGACGGCGCCCCGTTCCGTGAGCCGCACGCCCTGGCCAACGTGGTGCGGCTGTTCGCACACTGGCGGGAGCCGCTGCGCCTGCTGCTGCAGACCAACCCGGCCTGCCGCCGGCTCGCCCCGCTGCCGGGCCCGCTGGTCGACGCGGTCGCCGGCCTCCCCTCGGCCGACGACCTGCGCAAGGCGGCGACCGAGGGCGGGCTGACCAAGTTCTTCGACGTCAACCTGACCCAGTTGCTCACCGACACCCCGATCCGGGACACCATCGAGATCCGGATCCTGCCCGGCGCCCTGCACGGTGACGACATCATGCACCGGGCCGCGCTGGTCGAGCTGCTGCTCGACCGCTGCGTCGACCCGGAGCCGGTGCCGGCCGCCCCGGCCGAGGTCGGCGACGCGGTCGAGGAGCTGATGCACATGGCGGCGCGTGTGCTCGCCGAGCGCGAGGACACCGCGACCTGACGGCGAGCCGCACGGGGTTCGCGATTGTCACTGGGTGTCGCTCCACTGCCGCGTGGTGATGTTCCAATCCAGCGGTGCGGGGCTCGAATCGCCCCAGAGCACGCGGACCCAGCGGAGCGGCTGCTCCGGGCTGCCGATCTGGTAGGTCTTCCCGACCCCGTTGATCACCGCCCGGACGGTCAGCGCGCCCTCGTACAGATAGTTCTCCTTCGAGGAGATAGTGAGCCTGGCGTGCCGGTAGCCGCGCTCGGTCAGCTGAATCGAGGCCGGCGGCATGGTGTCGGGACCGTCCACCTGGTCCGGCCCGTCGAACGTCGACAGCGTGGTCCGGCCCGCGACCGTGTCCACCTTGATCGTGTACGACGGAGTGTCGCCTCCGAAGTGCCGGCAGGTCAGGGCGGTCCCACCGGCGCTCGGGGTGCGCTTGAAGATCGTCGCCTCGGCGCTCTTTATCACCACCAGGTCGGCGTCGCCGGACAGCATCTCGAGGTCGAGGTACGGGGCGATGGTGTACATCGCCGGATTGCCCGCGATCCAGGACTGCCACTCCTCGCAGTGGTCCGTGGCTTTCTCGGCGGGGTAGTCGGGTGGCGTGGGGAGGTCCTGGGCGTTCCCGGTGTAGTAGAACGTGTCGATGTAGTAGGTCCAGGAGACCTGCCCGTATGACTGTGCCAAGTCGGGCGCGCAGGTCACCACGTTGCCCGAACCCTGGACGTTGCAACCCCCGGAGTTCGTCTGGATCGTGGACGCCTGCCCGCTGTCGCTTCCGGCGCTGGGGATGCCCGGCCGCGCCCCGGAGCCGTCGCCGTCGCCGTCGCCGGCTGCGATCCCCAGGAACGGTATGACGGCGGCCACGACTGCCACCAGCGCACCGACACCCTGCCACCAGGGCCGCCCCAGCAGCCAGCCGACGACGCCGCCGCGGCCGTCGGCCGGAGGCGATGGTGCGGACGGCGGCGGGCTCGGTGCCCGGCCGGCCTTCCGTCCTGGCTTGGCGGACATCGCCGACCCCCTCGGGCGCCCCGGCATTCGGTGCCACCGATGGTATCGCCTCGACAACGCTTCGTGGCGCCCTCGCCGGGCGGGCCGGCGGGGCCTTCGCCGCTGTGGGCTCAGCCGAGGTCGAGGAGGCCGGTGATGGCGTCCGGGCGCCGGCAGGTGGTGCGCACCACGACCGAGGCGCCGCCGCGAGCGCTCGCCTCCATCGACTCCATCACGTCCAGGACGTGCAGCGCCACGTCGGCGCCGGTGCGGTGCGGTCGGTCCTCGGTCAGCGCCTCGGCCAGGTCGAGCAGGCCGACGCCGCGGCCCGCGCCCGCATAGCCCGCCCGCGGCGGGAGCACGCTCCAGGCCTCGCCGCCCGCGGTGAACAGCCGTACGTCGCCGGCGAAATTGTTCGGATCGGGCACGGACAGGGAGCCCTCGGAGCCGTACAGCTCGATGGGCGGCAGGTGGGCGGCCCAGACCTCGAAGCTCATCATCAGCGTGGTCAGGGCGCCGTCCTCGTGCTCCAGGACGCCGGTGACGTGGGTGTCGACGTCGACGGGGAAGGTCGTACCGGCGCGCGGGCCGGCGCCGATGGTCCGCCGGCCCCGGGGACGCGACGACATGCCGACCACGCGGTGGACCGGGCCGAGCAGGTGCACCAGCGAGGTCAGGTAGTAGGGGCCCATGTCCAGCAGCGGCCCGCCGCCCCGCTGGTAGTAGAACTCCGGGTCCGGGTGCCACCGCTCGTGGCCCGGCACGGTCATGAACGCGGTCGCGGCGTGCGCGACGCCGATCGCGCCGGCCTCCACCGCCGCCCGGGCGGTCTGCACGCCGGTGCCGAGCACGGTGTCCGGGGCGCAGGCGACCCGTACCCCGGCGGACGCGGCGGCCTCGATCACCGCGAGCCCGTCGGCACCGGTGGCGGCCAGCGGCTTCTCCCCGTACACATGCTTGCCGGCGGCGATCGCCGCCAGCGCCACCACCGCGTGCTGGTTGGGCGTCGTCAGGTTGAGGACCACGTCGACGTCGGGGGCGGCATACAGGTCGAAAAGGTCGACGACCCGGGCCCCCGGATGCCGGCCGGCCAGCAGCCGGGCCCGGGCCGGGTCCAGATCGGCCACCGCGGTGACCGCCACCCGCGACAACCCGGAGAGGGTGGCGCTGTACTGGCCGCTGATCTTGCCGGCGCCCACGATGCCCACCCTCAGCGGCTCGCCCACAGCAGTCCCCTCTCGACGATCGTCCGCACGCTCGGATCCTCCAGGACCTCGACGTTGTGTCCGGGCGTGGCGACGAACACCCGGCCGCGCCCCCACCGCCTGGTCCACACCGCCGGGCAGGTCACCGGCCGCTGCCAGGCCGCCCAGGGCCGCTGCGCGGTCGTCGTGGTCGCCAGCACGTCGATGTAGTCGTCGGTCAGCACCCAGTACTGCTCGGTGTCGAGGTCGAAGTCCCCGAGGCCGGCGGTGATCGGATGCTCCGCGGCGGCCGGCGTCACGGTGATCCGGTGCGGAACGTAGTTGTCGGTCTGGTCACCGGTGCGCTCCCCCGGCCCGCACCGGGCGGCATGGGCGGCGAACTGCCCGCCGACCAGCTGCAGGTAGTCGGCGCTGGCCCGGTAGGCGTCGGCGATACCGCCGTGCCAGCCGGCCAGCCCGGTGCCGGCCGCGACGGCACGCACCAGCCCGGCCACCTCCTCGCCCGAGATCGTCGCCATCGTCATGCACTGCAGCACCAGGTCGGTGGCCGCCATGAACTCGGCGTCGGCATACCGGGCGGGCGAGTCCGCCACCTCGACCGCGAAGCCCTGGTCCCGCAGGTACGGAATGAACAGATCGGTGGCCTTGACCGGCTCGTGCCCGGCCCACCCACCGCGGACGACGAGGGCACGCCGCTCGCCGGTCATCGCTGCGGCAACGATCGGACGTGGTCGTCGATCAGCTGCTGCCGGAGCGGCACGAGCGCCCGCAGCGCGAGGCTGTAGAGCTCGATGCTCTTCTCGCTGTGCTTGTCGATGGCCGTCTTGAGCCCCCGGAAGGACGTGGCGATGGTCTCGTCCAGGACCTTGCTGTCAATGCCGTCCATGCCCTGAACCCTATCGCCGGCCGGGGTGGGGCGACGGCGCGTGACACGAGGACGCGTGAACCGCCGTCGATCCGGGCAGATAGACGCTGCCCGGCCGGGTCGGCCGGCGCCTGCCGGCACCACAGGAGGATCTGATGACGGGTACGCCCACCGCGGGGAGAGGCGCCTGGGCACAGACGCTGCGGTCCCGGGCGCGGGACCGGCTCGCCGAGGCAGCCGGCCGCAACGCTCCCCCGCCGTTCGTCGCCGGTCCGGACCTGCGGGACGGCACGCCGGTCATGGTGGTACAGCAGCATCCGGGCAGCGCCGACGTCCTGCCCCGGGGGGTTCGCACGGCCGGCGCCTGGGCGTGGCGGTTCATCCTGTTCGTCGCGGCCGCGTACCTGTTCCTGCGGGTCGTCGGGCTGCTCCGGGTGGTGATCATCCCGGTGGTGATCGCGATCCTGCTGGCCGCGCTGTTCCAGCCGGCCGCCGCCGCCCTGACCCGGCGCGGCACGAACCGCTCGCTCGCCGCCGGCCTGGTGCTGGTCGCCGCGCTGCTGCTGGTCTTCGGCGGCCTCAGCCTCATCGTGCGGACCTTCATCTCCCAGGTCGACGGCCTGACCGCCCAGGTCGGCGACGGCATCGACGAGGTGCAGGAGTGGCTGTCGCGGGGGCCGCTGCACCTGACCGACGCGCAGCTGAGCCAGTACGTCGAGCGCATCCAGCAGCAGGTCACCCAGAACCAGGGCGCCCTGACCTCGGGCGCGCTGAGCACCGCCGCCACGCTGGGCGAGGTCGTCACCGGCTTCTTCCTGGTCCTGTTCACGCTCTTCTTCTTCCTGCGCGACGGCGGCCAGATCTGGTCCTTCCTGTGCCGGCTGCTGCCCCGCGAGGCCCGGGTGCCAACCGCCCGGGCCGGGCACTACTCGTGGCACACCCTGGTCTCGTACGTGCACGCCACGGTGCTGGTGGCCTTCGTGGACGCCGTCGGCATCGGTATCGGCCTGTTCGTGCTCCGGGTGCCGCTGGCGCTGCCGCTGGCCGCCCTGGTCTTCCTCGGCGCCTTCATCCCGGTGATCGGCGCCACGGTGACCGGCGTCGCCGCGATCCTGGTCGCCCTCGTCACCAACGGGCCGGCCACCGCGCTGATCGTGCTGGCGGTGGTCATCGCCGTCCAGCAGTTGGAGGGGCACGTGCTGCAGCCGTTGATCATGGGCCGGGCGGTGGCGCTGCACCCGCTCGCGGTCATCCTGGCCATCGCGACCGGCATTGTCGTCGCGGGCATCATCGGCGGCCTGATCGCCGTCCCCCTGCTGGCGGTGCTGAACACCGCCGTCCGCTATCTGGTCCGGCACCCGGGCGGCGAACCCACCGCCGACCGTACGGCGCCCGGCACCGAGCCCACCGACGACGACCTGGCCGAGGCCGAGGACACCGAGCAGGACGCCGGCCGCCGCTCGGACCCGGCCGAGCCCCCGCCCCCGGGCTCCTCCGTCGCCGGCCAGGAGCCGGCAGGGCACCCTGAGACGGGCACGCCGAACCAAACCCAGAAGTCCGCGTGATCACACCCGCGTCGGCCGGTTGGCCCTCGTGCGTAGGATCGATGCGCAGAACCTGAGCCCGCCTGATCCAAGGAGCACGATGCCGTTAACGCCCGCTGACATCCACAACATGGCCTTCAAGAAGCCACCGATCGGCAAACGGGGCTACGACGAGGAGGAGGTCGACGCGTTCCTGGACGAGGTCGAGCAGGAGCTGATCCGCCTCCTGGAGGAGAACGGCGCCCTGCACGGCCAGGTGCAGCGCGGCCCGAGCGGTCCCGGCGCGGCGGCCTCGACCATGGTGCTCAGCTCCGAGTTCTCCGACATCACCGCGCAGCTGGAGCGCATGCAGGAGGCCCGCGCCCGGGCCGAGCAGAACGCCCGCAGCATGCAGGCCCAGCTCGAGCAGGCCCGCAACTCCGCCCCGTCCGGCCCGCCGCCCTCCCCCGAGAGCGAGGACCGCAACGCCCGGGTCCTGATGATGGCCCAGCGCACGGCCGACGACCACATGCGCGACGCCCGCCAGGAGTCGGAGGTGCTGCTGTCCAACGCGCGGAACAAGTCGGACCAGATCACCAGCGAGGCCCAGCTCAAGGCCGGCACGATCGAGGGTGACGCCCGTCGCAACCACAGCGAGGCGATGAACAGCCTCGGTGCCAAGCGCGCCGCCCTGCTGGACGAGATCGAACGACTGGGCCAGCTCGCGCAGAGCTACCAGGCGGCGCTGGACAGTCACATCAGCCAGCAGCTCCAGGAGCTGAACAGCTCGCCGGAGGCCAGCTAGGCCCGTCACCGGCCGCGAAGCCCGGTGCGGCATCAGCCTCCGGGGTCCGCGGCCAGCACCGCAACTTCATGATCGTCAGGCCCGCACCGCCCGCCGGGCGTCGGGGTCCGACGGCTTCCTGCTCGCGCGGAGGCCGCCGACGATCGCGTCCAGCAGCAGGAAGCCCGCCAGCGGGACGCCGAGCAGCGGCAGCGCCCACCCGACGGCGAAGACCACCGGCACGCCGACCACGACGGCCCACGACGGCAGGCCCTGCCAGGCGCCCCGCGGCGGCGGCGCACCGGCCATCGCGCGGCGGTCGGCGCGGGCCGGCCGGCGCTGCCACCACATCCGGTAGCCCCAGACGATCACGCAGATCAGCCCGATCGCCAGCGCCGCCAGCAGCACCTGGTTGACCACGCCGAACAGCAGGCCCATGTGCGCCTGCACGCCGAGCTTGCTGAGCTGGGCGAGGACCGGCCAGTCGGCAAAGTCGCTGCGGGCCACCACGGTCGAGGTGCCCGGGTCGACGGCGATCCGGTCCAGGCCCACCGGCCAGGTGTTGTCGATGCCCGCGACCGTCCACGCCGAGCCCGCCTCCTCCGGCACGGTCAGCTCGACCGGCCCCGTCAGCCCGTGCTGCCGCGCAACGCCCCACACGGTGTCCGCCGCGGCCGGGTCGGCTGCCGCGCCCGGGCCCTCGGTTGCGTCGTGGTGGCCGGCGGCGGGTTCGGCCGCGACGCTGGTGGCCAGCTCCGGGCGGTGGGCGTCGAAGGAGTCGAGCACCGCGGTGAAGTTCTCGCCCGCGTACCGGGACCAGGTCAGGCCCGTGGCGGAGAGGATGAGCAGGCCCACCGTCAGCCACAGCCCGGTCGCCGCGTGCCAGCTGCGGGTGCGCCGCACGCCCCGCTTCGCCGACAGCTCCGGGGTGAACATCCGGCGGCCCCGCGAGCGGCGCCACCACAGCACCACGCCGCCCAGCGCGATGACCCCCAGCCAGCTCGCGGCCAGTTCGGAGTAGTACCGCCCGGCGACCCCGAGGTGCAGGTTGCGGTGCAGGTCGTCCAGCCAGGTGGTGACCGGCGTGGAGCCGTACCAGGTGGTGAGCGTGCCCTGCACCCGGCCGGTCGCCGGGTCGACGTAGACGGTGTGCTGGTTCTCGCCCAGCTCGGGCTGCGAGAACACGACCTGCGTGGTGGCGTCGCCCAAGCCGGGCTGGACGGCCGAGAGCGTCCCGGCGGGGTGCGCCGCGCGGGCCGCCGCGATCTGGTCGGCCAACGGCACCGCCGTGCCGCCGGCGGAGGCGGCGGTCAGCTGATCGCCGTAGATGACCGCGTCGAGCTGCGGGGTGACCGTGTACAGCAGCCCGGTCACCGCCGCCACCAGCAGAAACGGCGCCACCAGGACCCCGGCGTAGAAGTGCAGGCGCAGCAGCAGCGCCCCGAACGCTGACGGGCGCCGGGCGGCGGGGGCGGCCCGGGGCGCCGGCGGCGCGGTTTCCGGCGCCAGCGGCGCGGTTTCCGGCGCCGGATCGGCGACCTCGCTGGTGATCGACATCGGCTGTCCCTCGGGGGTGTCGGCGGCGCGTGCGCGCCGGCAGAAGTGGCAGCCGAAAGTCTCGGCATCCGGCAGACAGGTCGGGCCGGGCCATCGATCAGTTCCCGCGCGGCCGAGAAAAATCCGGCGGGCCACCGGCGCCAACCCTGAGACCCCGGCTCAGGGGCCGGCCAGGGTCGGTCCCCGATGCGTACGCGGCCCCGCCTGCGCGACTATTCAAGGGTCAAGTTCGACGCCACCGGTAAGGAAAGCGAGAGACCCATGAACACCGTCCACGACTCCATGGCGCGCCAGGGGCTCGTCCGTCCGCGCGAGGGTCGGGTGCTCGCCGGCGTGTGCGCGGGCCTGGCCCGGCGATTCGGGCTGGACCCGTGGGTCGCCCGGCTGCTGTTCGTTGTGATCCTGTTCGTCATCCCGGGCAGCCAGATCCTGGTCTACCCGGTCCTGTGGCTGCTGATGCCGTCCGAGGAGCGCTCCTACGCCTCGACGTACCCGCCGGCGGCCTGACCACCGACGCACGTGCCTGAGGGGCCCGGCCGGTCACGGCCGGGCCCCTCGCTGTGACCGGAACCCCGGGGTGGGATCAGGGGTTTCTCGGGGGATGGCCGGATACCCCACCCGGGCCGGTTCGACCAGGCTGATCACGTGCTCGCAGACCTGTTCAACGCCGCGACCGTCCTCATCGACGGGCTGACCACGCTCGACGAATGGTCGGTCCTGCTCTTCACCTACGTCTCCGCCGCCGTCGAGATGACCTTCCTGCTGGGGCTGCTGATCCCGGGCGAGTCCGTGGTCATGCTGGCCGCCTCGCTGCACGGTCCGGTCGGCTTCGCCCTGGCGGTCGCGGCGGGCACGGCGGGTGCCCTGACCGGGCAGGTCGTGGGGTACGGCATCGGCCGGGTCTTCGGCGCCCGGCTGCGCGACACCCGGCTGGGCCGCCGGATCGGCGCGGAACGCTTCGACCGCGCCGAGGAATACCTGCGCGAACGCGGCGCCCCGGCGCTGGTGGCGGTGCGGTTCGTCGCGGTCATCCACGCCGTCGTGCCGATCGTGGCCGGGGTGGCGCGGATGCCGTTCGGCCGCTTCCTGGGCTGGTCGGCGCTGGGCACGCTGCTGTGGGTCGGCACCTTCGCCGGGGTCGGCGCGGCGACGGCGAGCGCCGACTCGACCGGTGGGATCGGCGTCGTGCTCACCGCCATCGCCGCGACGTGCCTGGGCGTGGTCCCCTTCGCCGTCCGGCTGTTCCGGCGTTCCGCCCTACGAGGCGGACCAGTACAGCGCGCGGGCGAACTCGCCGCCCTACGAGGCGGACCAGTACAGCGCGCGGGCGAACTCGCCGCCCTACGAGGCGGACCAGTACAGCGCGCGGGCGAACTCGCCGCCCTACGAGGCGGACCAGTAGAGCGCGCGGGCGAACTCGGCGTAGAGGCCCTTGGGGTGGGCGCGGAACAGCGGCTCGGTGCCGAACAGGACCGCTCGGCCGCCCCGCGCCGTCCGGCCCGAGACGACCGAGGCCTGCCCGGCCGCCTGCTGCGGCCCGCCGGCACCCGGCCCGGTCGGCAGCCAGTGACCGGCGATCAGCGGGTCGGCGGCGTAGCGCTGCTCGACCGTGAAGCCGGAGCCGGTGAACCAGAGCGGGGAGTAGGCGAAGGAGTGCGGCGGGGCGTCGGCGCCGAGCACCGCCCCGGTGTTCCGCACCGCGACCACCCCGTTGGCGTCGCCGCGGCCGGCCACCGCGGTCGCCGGCAGCAGGCCCGCGGCCGCGTTGAAGGCCGCGCCCGTCGCGCCCCGGGTCACCACGCCACCGCGCGTCAGCAGGTCGTCGACCGCCGCTTTACCGGCCGCGGTGAGCTGCACGTAGGACAGTCCGGACGAGACCACCAGGGCGTCCACTCCGGACAAGTCCTCCGCACCCGCGTTGAGCAGGGCCGTGGAGACCGGGCGCACCTCGAAGCCCATCTCCCGGAGCGCGAACAGCTCGTCCGCGGCGACGGCGGCCGCGATGACCGGGCGGCTGAACGGGGTGCCGGCGGAGCCGCGGGGCGCGGCGGAGAACCGTACCCCGAGGCGTTTGGCCAGGGTCTCGGCCTCGCCGCGCGCCGCGGCCGGGACCACGACGGTGCCCGCCTGCGTGCGGCGCAGCTTGACGCCGAGGTCGAGCAGGGCGTTCGCGGCCCGGACGTCGGCCGGATCGCGCAGGGCCAGCGCCAGGTCGCGGCCCTTGCCGGCGGTGACGGCGCCGGTCGGTGACGCGAGCTTGACCGGGGTGGCGCTCACCCGCGGGGCGGCCGTGCGGCTGATGTCGACCGACGCGCCCCAGAGCAGGCGATGACTCCAACCGGATATATCATACATTTGGGGCACCAGGGCGGAGATGTCCCGGCCGGCCTCGAGCAGCACGTTGGCGAGGCCGCGCTTGGGCTGGTGCATGTCGACCAGGTAGGAACCGGCGGGGTAGCGCCGCCCGGCGAGCGAGAAGTCCCGCCGGGCCCGGGTCACCCGGACATCGTGGGCGACCAGGTGGTCGACCAGCCGGGCGGCCGCGGGGGCCGAGCGCTGGGCGGCGCCGGCCGGGATGACGTAGGCGCGGGGGAACTCCGTGGTGTAGCGGTCCTCGGGGCCGAAGCCGGGCACGAAGCCGTCCGGGATCACCGGCGAGGGCTCGCCGGCCCAGCCCCGACGGAACTGCTCGATCTGGTCGGCGAGCAGGGCGGCGCGGTGGGTGTCGGCGTACGTCAGGGTGGCCTCGATGGTGGTCGCGGCGACGGCGGTGTTCACCGCGGAGCGGCGGCGCAGCTCCTCGACCGGCAGGCTGTTGTACACGCCGCCGTTGACCCGCCAGGGAATCTCGACGGTGTGCCCGACGGCGCCCTGGTAGATCGCGTACATCGGGGTGAAGATCGGCGGCCAGTCGTCCCAGTCCCCCGGCGCGTAGTCCCGGAACGGGATGTCGGCGCGGGCGGTCTCGGGGTAGCCGAGCCGCTGGATCGCCGCCTCCATACCGAGCGCGTTCGGCAGGGCGTGCTTGATGTAGAGGTCGTATTCGTAGTTCTGCCCGTGCGGCGGCGTGGCCGGCTCGATCAGGGTGGTGCCGGTGTAGCCGTGCTCGTCGAGCATCACCAGCGGCTGGGTGGCGATGACGACGTCGCGCACCGCCCGCGACTCGGGCTGCGAGCTGGTCGCGTGGTCGCGGTTGATGTCGAACCCGGCGCCGTTGGTCCGGGTGCCGGCGATCCGGCCGTCCGGGTTGTTGGTCACGGTCACATACACCCGGCTCCGCCGCAGCAGGGCGGCCGTCGCGGCGTCGGTGGCCTTGGCGAGCCGCTCGATGACGCGCAGCGCGCCGTCGGTGCCCTCCCACTCGTCGCCGTGGATGTTCGCGTTGATCCAGACCGGGGTCTTGTATCCGCGCCGCAGCGCCCGGTCGCGCGCGGCGGCCCGCGGATCATTCTCGATCAACGCCCGCCAGCGGTCCTGCCGGGCGGACTCGGCAGCCGACTCCGGGGCGGTCACGGTGACCAGGTAGAGATCGCGGCCGAGCGCGGAGTGCCCGACCACCTCCGCGGAGACCCGGTCGGCGGCCTCCTGCAGGGCGTTCAGCCGGGGCGCGAGGGCGTGGTAGGGCACCAGGCCCAGCTTGATCGACCGGTCGGCGGGGTTTTCCGGATAGACCCGCAGCTCGGTGTGCCGTGGATAGCCCTGGCGCTTCGGGGTCCACCGCTGCTCCGCGGTGGCACCCAGCGCGGCGGCGGCGCTGACCTCGGGGGCCGTCGCGGCGACCTCGTTGCGGTCGGGCCCGTTGCCGAAGTCTCTGGTGGAGGGGGCCCGCGGCGGCGGATCGGCCGGTGCGGCGGGTGCGGCCGACGCCGGACCGGAGCCGAGTCCGACGGCGAGCAGCACGGCACAGAATCCGGTCAACGCCCGTGACGAGTCCACAGTGCACCTCCTTGACGTGCTACCGACCCTCTCGCGAAAGCCGGTCGGTGCGCAACGCCCCCTGTGGATAACCCTTGGGGAGGTGGACCGGGGACGACGCCCGTGCGAACCCAATTCGCTGTCCGCGTCGTCCCCGGCCGGTTCCGGTGGCGCCGGCTATCCCACGGTGCCGGTGACCGTCGTGCCCGACTTGGTGACGTAGTAGGTCACCACGGCTCCGCTCCAGAAGTGGAACTTCAGGGTGACCCGGGAGCCGTCGGTGACCTCGGCGAAGAACTCCGGCTTGAGCTGGATGACGTTGCCGGTGTAGTTCGGCGCGAAGGTGTAGTCGAACTCCTTGTACGGCGTCCAGTTCTGCGGCCCGGCGTTGCTGCCGTCGGCGTAGGTGGCCTCCATGGTGGCGAGCTGGTCGCCCCGGAAGGTCGTCGGGATCGTGTACGCGCTGGTCGTCCCCGTCGCCGCCTGCAGCACCGGGGTGTCGTAGGTGACCAGGTTGATGCGCCACGGCACACCCTGGGAGAACTGTGCGTGCAGGGTCGCGTTCACGCCGTACGCTCGCGACCCGGAAAGCCGGGTGAGCGCCGCGGCCGTGAGCGTCAGCTGGTCTCCCGCGATGGTGTAGTCGGTGCCCCGGACGAGGTCCGTGCTGCCCTGGCGCAGCCCGGTGAAGGTGGTTCCGTTGAGGTTGAGCGTGAGCGTCTTGCTCGTGACGGCGGCGGACTTGGCGCTGAAGACCAGGTCGCTCGCGGCCGTGCCGGACCGGGTGGTCCAGCTGGACTTCAGCTGCGCGAACAGCTCCGGGTCCTGCCACTGCAGCGAGGTCCGGCCGAAGTGCTGGCCGTTGTCCCACAGCATGGTGGTGACCTTCTTGGTCCGGGCCTGATAGCCGAAGAGCTCGAAGAACTTCAGCTTCTCACCCTGTTCGATGGTGCCGGTGTGCCGGTCGAAGCCGAGCAGGCCGTACTCGCCGATGATCACCGGGATGCCGCGGGCCACGAAGGTGTTGGAGATGCGGTCGAACATGCCGGTCAGGTCCTGCTGCGCGGTGGCGTCGAAGCGGTAGCCGCCGGCGATGTTCACGCTGAACGGCCAGTAGCCGTAGTAGTGGACCGTGGCGATCAGGTTGGGGTCGTTGGCCGCGGTGAAGGTCGCGGCCAGCTCGTCGAGCCGGGCCTGGTCGGCATTGGTGTGCAGGCTCGGCAGCACCAGCAGCCGGGTCGCGTTGCCGCCGCCGGAGTTCCGGACGATCGTCCGGAACGAGGTGTTCAGCTCGTGGAGCAGCGTCGCGTTCTGGGCGTCGCCGGAGCTGCCGGTGAACTGCGGCTCGTTGACGCTCTCCAGGACCAGCTTGTTCGGCGAGTCACGGAAGGCGGCAGCCAGCTGGGTCCAGGTCGCGTTGTAGCGGTTCAGCACGTTCGTCCGGTCGGTGGGCATGGTGTTGATCCACTGCCACGAGTCGTGGTGGATGTTGACCATCACGTAGAAGCCGTCGGCCAGCGCCCAGCCGACCACCTCCTTGACCCGGTTCAGGTAGGCGGCGTCGACCGGGTAGTTCGGTGCGCCGCCCTGGTGCTGGCCCCAGGTCACCGGGATGCGGATGCTCTTGAAGCCCTGCGCGCGCACGCCGTCGAGCAGCGCCTCGGCGATCCGCGGGTTGCCCCAGGAGGTCTCGTCGGCGCCGGTGGCGTCGAGGGAGTTGCCAAGATTCCAGCCGGGCTGCATCGCGGCGACCGCGGCCATGGCGGTGCCGGCCGGTGGCGTGGACGGCGAGGTGCTCGGCGACGGGCCGGGGCCGGACCCGCTGGGCGACGGGCTGGGCTCGCCGACGCCGCCGGTGCAGGCGACGCCGTTGAGGGTGAACGCCGTCGGCGCGGTGTTGCTGCCGGTCCAGGTGCCGTTGAAGCCGAAGGAGGCCGAGCCGTTCGTGGCCAGCACGGCGTTGTGGGCCACGTTGACCGCGGTGACCTGCGCACCGGAGGCGGTCACCGTCGCGTTCCAGGCCTGGCTGACCGTCTGCCCGGAGGGGAAGGCCCAGCCCAGCCGCCAGCCGTCGATCCGGTCGCCGAGGTTGGTGACGGTGATGTTGGCGGTGAACCCACCGGGCCACTGGCCCGCGATGGCATAGCTGACCCGGCACCCGGCGGCGGCGCTGGCATCGGTCGCGGTCGCGACGCCGAGCCCGGCGACCAGCGTGGCGACGGCGCCGGCGAGCAGGCCGGCCCGCCATCGGTTCCTACGGACGGACCCCTGCAAGCCGATCATGATGCTCCTCGATCCGGGCAACCCATGCAATTGACCAGCGCAGACTAAGTCTGGGATCCAAACTATGTCAATCGATGAGGCTGGATCTCAGCGGGTGCGGAGAATTCCTGATCCGACAGTCGGCAGGCAGTCTCGGCACCTTCAGCGCCGCAAGCGCCGCGTTGATTGCTGTTGATCTCGACTGCTGGGTGCTGGCTGCGCCAGTCGATCACGCCCCGGGGCCACGGCCGGATCTTGTGGTGGCGCGGTCCGCTCCGCACCCACCCGCATCACAATCGCCCCCCGGGCCGGCGACAGACCCGAGCTCATCGCCTGCCTGGCTTTCCTGACCTCGGCGGCACTCTCGTCGAGGATGTTGCAGCGGTCGCGCCTCACCACCGGTCGCGGCGACTCGCCGAAACTACCGCTTACCCGCTCCGGTGGCAGTCCAGCTGATGGACCCCGATCCCGCCCACCGGGCACCGCCACCACATCCTGAGCATCCCGTCCCACATCCCGGATCACAACCTCGCATAACACCCCATATTGCCGCCGCACTCCGCGACCTTGATGCGCACGGGTGTGGAGCAGACCGCTGCGCACCAAGGTCCAACGTCCGCGGTTGCTGCCGCACCGCCACCAGCCCAGCCCAGCCCAGCCCTCGCCCACCACCCACACCCCACGAGAAGGGCCCGGGCACACCGGAGACGAGCGGGCGTGGCTACGGCAGCCGCGCCTCGGCGGCGGCGAGCGGGACCAGGCCGCGCCGGGCGGTCCAGCGGTTCTCCGGTACGGGCAGACCGAGGTTGCCGCGCAGTGTCGTCGCCTCGTACTCGCTGCGCACCACCCCGCGCTCGCGCAGGATCGGCAGCACCCGGTCGGTGAACAGGGCGAATTCGCTCGGCGCGGTGACCGTGACGTTGATGCCGTCGAGGGCGCCCGCGGAGAACCAGCGCTGGATCTCGTTCGCGACGGTCAGCGGCGATCCGACGAACGGTGAGCGCCGGGACTCCAGCGTGTGCTGGACGGTCTGGCGCAACGTGAAGCCGTTCTCCCGGGCCAGTCGGGTGATCTGTTCCGCCTGGGTCTTGAAGCTGCGGGCGCCGAGGTGGCTGACCTCGGGGAACGGCGCGTCCAGGTCGTAGGCGGTGAAGTCGTGCCAGCCGAACGGGCGGCCCAGTTCCTTGAGCGCCCGGTGGAAGTCCTTGCCGGCCAGCGCCTGGCGCTCCTTCTCCCGGGCCTGCTCGTCGGTGTCGGCGATGGTCAGGCTGATGCCGGGCACGATCAGCACATCCGCCGGGTTGCGGCCCTTGGCCTGGGCGCGGGCCCGGATGTCGGCGGCGAACGCCTGGCCCTGCGCCACGGTCTGGGCGTGGGTGAAGATCGCGTCGGCGATGCCCGCGCCCAGGTCGCGGCCCTCCTCGGAGTCGCCGGCCTGGAAGATGACCGGCTGGCCTTGCGGTGAGCGCTCGATGTTGAGCGGCCCGGCGACCGCGAAGTGCTCCCCCTTGTGGTTGAGCGGGTGCTGCCGGGCTGGGTCGAAGAAGACACCGCCCTGCTTGTCGCGGGGGAACGCGTCGTCCTCGTACGAGTCCCACAGCCCCTGCACCACCCGGACGTGCTCGAGGGCCCGGCCATAGCGGGTGGCGTAGTCGTAGTGCTCGTCGCGCCCGTAGTTGCCCGCGGTCCCGCCGTCGCCGGTGGCCACCACGTTCCAGCCGGCCCGGCCGCCGCTGATCAGGTCGAGCGAGGCGAGCCGCCGGGCGACGTTGAACGGGTCGTTGTAGGAGGTGGTGAGCGTCCCGACCAGCCCGATGTGCGAGGTGTGCACGGCGACGGCGGACAGCAGGGTGAGCGGTTCCAGGCGGTTGAGGTAGTGGTGCGGCGAGTCCGGGGTGATGAACTGGCTGTCCACGATGAACACGTGGTCGAACTTGGCCGCCTCGGCCTGCTGGGCCCGGGCGATGTACCAGCGGATGTCGACGCTGGCGTCGCCGGGGATCTCCGGACTGAGCCAGGTGTCGTGCTGGCCCGGCCCGCCCACCCCGAGGAGCACGGCGCCGAGCTTGAGGGTCCTACGAGTCATCCTACTGACTCTATGTGCTTAATAGGAATTCGTCCAACCCTTGCCCGCGTCGAGGGGGCTATGTAACATGCCATAGCAATTAGTTACTGGTGAGTAGGGTTACCGCCGGGCCCCCGGCTCGGACAGGAGACACCATGGCCACGGACCTCGCGGCGGCACGTTTTCCGCATCTGCTCGCGCCCCTCGATCTCGGCTTCCTCACGTTGCCGAATCGCGTCCTGATGGGCTCGATGCACACCGGCCTGGAGGACCGCCCCAAGCACATCGACCGGCTCGCCGAGTTCTACGCCGAACGCGCCCGCGGCGGGGTCGGCCTGATCATCACCGGCGGGTACGCGCCGAACCGCACCGGCTGGCTGCTCCCGTTCGCCGGGAAGATGACCAGCCGCCGCGAGGCGCGGCGCCACCGCGGCATCACCGAGGCGGTGCACGCCAACGGTGGCCGGATCGCGCTGCAGCTGCTGCACGCCGGGCGATACAGCTACCACCCGTTCAGCGCGACCGCGTCGGCGTCGAAGTCGCCGATCACCCCGTTCCGGGCCCGGGGCATGACCGCCCGCACGGTCGCCCGCACCGTCGACGACTTCGCCCGCGCCGCGGTGCTGGCGCGCTCGGCCGGCTACGACGGCGTGGAGATCATGGGCTCGGAGGGCTATCTGATCAACCAGTTCCTCGCCGAGCGGGTGAACCGCCGCGACGACGCCTGGGGCGGCACCGCGGCCAAGCGCCGCCGGTTCGCCACCGAGATCGTCCGCCGGACCCGCGCCGCGGTGGGCGACGACTTCATGATCATCTATCGCATGTCCCTGCTCGACCTCGTCGAGCAGGGACAGACCTGGCCGGACACGATCGCCCTGGCCCACGAGGTCGAGGCCGCCGGCGCCACCCTCATCAACACCGGCATCGGCTGGCACGAGGCCCGCATACCGACGATCGTCACGTCGGTGCCCCGCGCCGCGTTCACCGCGATCACCGGGCGACTGCGCCGCGAGGTGGCCCTGCCGGTCGTGGCCTCCAACCGGATCAACATGCCGGAGACGGCGGAGGAGGTGCTGGCGCGCGGCGACGCGGACATGATCTCCATGGCGCGGCCGTTGCTCGCCGATCCCGACTGGGTGGCGAAGACCGCCGCCGGCCGCGCCGACGAGATCAACACCTGCATCGCCTGCAATCAGGCGTGCCTGGACCACACGTTCGCGCACCGGACGGTCAGCTGCCTGGTCAATCCCCGGGCGGCCCACGAGACGAAGCTGATCCTGCGCCCGGCCCGGCGGGTCAAGCGGGTCGCCGTGGTGGGCGCCGGGCCCGCCGGCCTCGCCGCGGCGGTCACCGCCGCCGAACGGGGACATCAGGTCACCCTGTTCGAGGGTTCCGACACGATCGGCGGGCAGTTCCAGCTCGCCCGCCGCGTCCCCGGCAAGGAGGAGTTCGGCGAGACCCTGCGGTACTTCACCCGACGCCTGCGGGTCCTCGGTGTCGACCTGCGGCTCAACCAGGCCGCGACGCTCGCGCAGCTGCGCGACGGCGGCTGGGACGAGATCGTCGTCGCCACCGGGGTCACGCCGCGAGCGGTGACCATCCCCGGCAGCGACCGCCCCAACGTGCACAGCTATCCCGACGTGCTCACCGGCGCGGTCCTTCCCGGGCGCCGCGTCGCCGTCGTCGGCGCCGGCGGCATCGGCTTCGACATGTGCGAGTTCCTCACCCACGCCGGGGCCCCCGGCACGCCCCAGCCGCTGGCGGAGTGGATGCGCGAGTGGGGTGTCGACGACTCCGCCGCGTACCCCGGTGGGCTTGTCCGGCCCTGCGGGCCGACCCCGCGGCGGCAGGTGTATCTGCTGCAGCGCAGGAACGGCAGGGTCGGCGCCGGGCTGGCGAAGACGACCGGATGGGTGCACCGGGCCGCCCTCAAGGCCCGCGACGTCGAATTCGTCGCGGGCGTCAGCTACGACCGGATCGACGACGAGGGGCTGCACCTCACCACCGCCGGCACGGCCCGCCTGCTGGAGGTCGACGACGTGGTCATCTGCGCCGGCCAGGAGGCGCGCCGCGGCCTCTACGAGCAGTTGCGCGCGGCCGGGCTCGACGCCCGCGTCATCGGCGGCGCGGACGTCGCGGCCGAGCTCGACGCGAAACGCGCCATCTCCCAGGGCACCCACGCGACGCTCACGATCTGACCGACGACCCCAGTAGAGAGGCACGAACACCCATGCCCGCAGCCAACCCGGACCGGGTCGTGACCACGATCGACGGCCCGATCGCCCACGTCGCGATGAACCGCGCCGACAAGCTCAACGCACTCGATCTGGACATGATGGGTGCGCTCGTCGACGCCGCCCGCAAGCTGCGCCGGGCCGGCGGCCTGCGGGCGGTGATCCTCACCGGCGACGGCCCGAGCTTCTCCGCCGGGCTCGACTTCGCCTCGGTGGCGCGGCAGCCCGCCCGCATGATGATCAACTTCCTGCGACCGCCGTGGCGCTCCACCAACCTCTACCAGGAGGCCTGCTGGGCGTGGCGGCGACTGCCCGTGCCGGTGCTCGCGGTGATCAAGGGGCACTGCTTCGGCGGCGGGCTGCAGCTCGCGCTCGGCGCCGACTTCCGGTTCACCACCCCGGACTGCCGGTTCTCGATCCTGGAAGCGAAGTGGGGCCTGGTGCCGGACATGAGCGGCACCGTCAGCCTGCGCGAACTGCTGCCCATGGACGTCGCCAAGCGCCTGACCATGACCGGCGAGATCTTCGACGGCGCCCGCGCCCGGGAGCTCGGCCTGGTCACCGACGTCTCCGACGACCCGCAGGCTGCGGCCACGGCGCTCGCCCACCAGCTCGCGGCCCGCTCGCCCGACTCGGTCGCCGCGACGAAACACCTGTTCCACAAGGCCTGGCCGGCCGCGCCGTGGCGCGCTATGCGCCTGGAGAGCAGCTATCAGCTCCGGCTCCTGCTCGGCGCCAACCACAAGATCGCCCGTACGGCGAACGCCCGCAAGACCGCACCCGAATTCACCCGCCGCACCGTCAACCGGTGAGAATGGAGCCCCGATGCCGACCCTCGAGCAGCAGGACAACGTCTTCGTGCTGGACCTCGGTGACACCGAGAACCGCTTCCACCCGGAGTGGATCGCCGCCGTCAACGCCGCGCTGGACGAGGTCGAGAAGGCTGGTGCCGGCGCCCTGGTGACCACCGCGACCGGCAAGTTCTACTCCAACGGCCTGGACCTGGAGTGGCTGCTCGCCAACGGCGACCAGTACCAGGCCTATGTGGACAGCGTCCACGAGCTCCTGGCCCGGATGCTGTCGCTGCCGGTGATCACGGTGGCCGCCCTGCAGGGGCACACCTTCGCCGCCGGGGCGATGTTCTCCCTGGCACACGACTTCCGCGTGATGCGCGCCGACCGCGGCTACTGGTGCCTGCCCGAGGCCGCCATCAACATCCCGTTCACCGCGGGCATGTCCGCGCTGATCCAGGCCCGGCTGGCCCCGCAGACGGCACACGAGGCGATGACCACCGCCCGCCGCTACCCGGGCACCGAGGCCCTCGCCGCCGCCATCGTCGACCGTGCGGTCGCCGAGGACGCGGTGCGGGCGACCGCGTTGGAGATCGCGCAGTCGCAGGTGAGCACAGCCGGCGCCACGCTCGGCACCATCAAGGCCCGCATGTACGCGGCCGTCCTGGACACCCTGCGCAGCACCGACAGCCCGCTCGGCTGATGAGCCGCCCGCCGGGCCAGACCAAGCAACGGATGCTCACCAGCGCCGTGGCGCTGCTGCGGGAACGGGGAGCGGGAGCCGTCACGATCGATGCGGTGCTGGCACACAGCGGGGCCCCGCGCGGCTCGGTCTACCACCACTTCCCGGGCGGCCGCAACGAGCTGATCCTGGGCGCCGTCCGGCAGGCCGGCGACTACATCACCGCGATGCTCGACGCCGCGACCGCCGCGGGCGAGCCGGCCCGGGCGCTGGAGCAGTTCGTCGGCATGTGGAAGCACGTCCTGGGCGAGACCGGCTACCTGGCCGGCTGCCCGATAGTCGCGGCCGCCGTGCACACCAACCCGGACCTGCCCGAGGTCACCGTGCTGGTCCACGACGTCTTCACCCAGTGGCAGCGCCGGATCCGCGATCTCCTGCTCGCCGACGGCTTCCCCGGCGACCGCGCCCAGCGACTGGCCACCCTGAGCGTCGCCGCCATCGAGGGCGCTGTCATCCTCTGCCGGGCCGGACACACCGACACCCCGCTCGACGACGTGCTCACCGAGATCAAGATCTTGCTCGCTCCCGGACCCCCACCCCGGAAGGAAATGCAGTAGTGACAGGCGCATATCTGCGTTACGTAGCGCTCGGGGACAGCCAGACCGAGGGAATGAACGACGGCGACGAGGTACGCGGCTACCGCGGCTGGGCGGACCGCCTCGCCGCGCAGCTCGCCGCCGCGGAACCGCGGGTGCACTACGCCAACCTCGCGGTCCGGGGCCGGCTCACCGAAGAGGTGTACGCGGAGCAACTGCCCGCGGCGCTCAGCCTGCGCCCCGACCTGGTCACCGTGCTGGCCGGGATGAACGATCTGCTCCGGCCCCGGTTCGACGCCGCCGAGGTGGCCGGCCACCAGGAGCGCATGTTCGCGGCGCTGACCGGCATCGGCGCGCACGTCGTCACCTTCGCCCTGCCCGATCCCTCGGTGCTGGTGCCGGCCGCCCGCGGGCTCGCGAAACGGGCACAGGACCTCAACGCGCACATCCTTCAGGCCGCCGCCCGGCACGAGGTCACCGTGGTGGACCTGGCCGCGTACCCGGTCTGCACGGATCCTCGGTTGTGGAGCCCGGACCGGCTGCACCTGAACACGCTCGGCCACACCCGGCTCGCCGCCGCCGTCGGCCACGCGCTGGAGCTGCCGGGCAACGACCCCCAGTGGATGACTCCCCTTGCGGCACAGCAGAAGCCCGGGGTCTGGCAGCGCACGGGAAGTGAGCTGCGGTGGGTCGCGAGCTTCGTCGGACCCTGGCTCGTGCGGCGGCTTCGCGGCCGTTCCTCGGGGGACGGCCGTACGGCGAAACGCCCCGACCTGGCGCCCGTCGACGGGAATCTCTGACCTGAGTCAGAGATCTCGCGGTAGCATCGGCCGATGGACCCCCGGCTCGCCGCCGTGACGGTGCGCGGCGCCGACGCCGGCTCCGCCGACGCCCGGCAATGCCTGCGGGCGTACGCCGCGGAGCTCGCCGTCCGCTTCCCGGAGGGGTACGACCACGCGGCGCTGGTGGACCCCGCCGAGCTGACCGGGGACGCCGGCGCGTTGCTGGTGGCGTACGAGGAGGACCGGCCCGTCGGCTGCGGCGCGTGGCGGCGGCTCGGCGCCGGGACCGCGGAGATCCGCCACCTGTGGGTGGCCGGGGTGGCGCGCGGGCTGGGGCTCGGCCGCCGGCTGCTGGACAGCCTGGAGGCGGACGCGGCCGGCCACGCGGTCACGACCCTGTGCCTGGGCACGCACACCACGCTGACCGAGGCGATCGCGCTGTACCGCACGAGCGGATACCGGGAGATCGAGCCCTATGACCGGTCGCCGTACAACCAGCTCGCCTTCGCCAAGGACCTGAACCGGTAGCTACTCTCGACGGTGTGACCATCGCACCGCCGGCCCTGAGCCTGGACAACCGCTTCGCGCGTGAGCTACCGGAGCTTGCCCTCGCCTGGCAGGCCGAGGCGGCTCCCGACCCGCGGCTGCTCGTGCTCAACGAGCCGCTCGCCGCCGAGTTGGGCCTCGACCCGTCGGGGCTGCGCAGCCCCGACGGCGTGGGCCTGCTGCTCGGCACCGCCGTCCCCGACGGCGCCACCCCGGTCGCGCAGGCGTACGCCGGGCACCAGTTCGGTGGCTACTCCCCCCGGCTCGGCGACGGCCGCGCGCTGCTGCTCGGCGAGCTTGCCGGCCCCGACGGCCGGTCCCGCGATCTGCATCTCAAGGGCTCCGGGCGTACGCCGTTCGCGCGCGGCGGTGACGGCCTGGCCGCGGTCGGCCCGATGCTGCGCGAGTACGTCGTCAGCCAGGCCATGCACGCCCTCGGCATCCCCACCACCCGCTCCCTCGCCGTGGTGGCGACGGGGCGGACGGTCCACCGGGAGACCCCGTTGCCGGGGGCCGTGCTCGCCCGGGTGGCCGCCAGCCACCTGCGCGTCGGCAGCTTCCAGTACGCCCGGGCCACCGGCGACACCGACGTGCTGCGCCGCCTCGCCGACCATGCGATCGACCGGCACCACCCCGCCGCCGCCGAGGCCGACCGGCCGTATCTCGCCCTGTTCGAAGCCGTCGTCGCCGCCCAGGCCGAGCTCGTGGCCCGCTGGATGCTGGTCGGCTTCGTGCACGGGGTGATGAACACCGACAACATGACCATCTCCGGCGAGACCATCGACTACGGCCCCTGCGCGTTCATGGAGGCCTTCGACCCGGCGACGGTCTACAGCTCGATCGACCACGGCGGGCGGTACGCGTACGGCAACCAGCCGGCCATCGCCGAGTGGAACCTCGCCCGGCTCGCCGAGGCGCTGCTGCCCCTGCTGGACGACGACCAGGAGCGGGCGGTCGCCCTGGCGGTGGAGTCGCTCGGCGGGTTCCGCCGCCGGTACGACGCCACGTGGTCCGCCGGCATGCGAGCCAAGCTGGGCCTGCCCGCCGCGGTCGACGCCACCGTGGTCCCGCCGCTGGCCGGCGACCTGCTCACCCTGCTGCAGGCCGACCACGTCGATCACACGTCGTTCTTCCGTACCCTCGGGACCGCGGCCCGCGGTGACGCCGAGCCCGTCCGCCGCCTGTTCATCGACCTGGCCGGGATCGACGGCTGGGTGGCCCGCTGGCGGGCCCTGTCCCCGGACGCCGGCGCCATGGACCGGGTCAACCCCGTCTACATCCCCCGCAACCACCTGGTCGAGCAGGCCCTCGCCGCCGCGACGGACGGCGACCTGGATCCCTTCGCACGGCTCCTGGAAGCGGTGACCGCCCCCTACGACGAGCGCCCGGGTCTCGAGCGCTACGCCGCCGCCGCGCCGCAGGACTTCGGCGCCTACCAGACCTTCTGCGGCACCTGAGGCCGGCTCAGCTCAGGTGGAAGCGGGCGTCGGCGGCCAGCGCCGCGAGCTGCGGCACGGTCAGCGGCAGGTCCTTGAGCGGCTCGGGGTTCCCCTCGCCGTTGGAGGCCGTGCGGCTCTGCGCCACGTAGACCACGATGCCGTCCGGGTGCCGGTAGGCCGCCCACTGGTCGATCCCGCGGTCGTCGCCGGGGGCCTGCACCACGCCGACCTTCGCCGTGCCGACCGTGACCACCTCGCAGGAGCCACCCATGCCCCAGAACTGCCGGGCCAGCGCGCACGGCTCCGGCGGCAGTCCGTTGTCCTTGGTGTGCACCTCCGCCAGCAGCCGACCGGTCCGACCGTCCTTGGCGACCGCCGCACTGGCCAGGTATCCCCAGGTCTTGCCGGAGTTGTCACCCTCGACCGCGGCCTGGTGGCTCTGCAGCGGGATCTGGTCGTTCGTCTCGCCGGTCGGCTTGCTCCAGCCCTTGGGCACGACGGCCAGGACCTCGTCGAGCAGCTTCTTGCCCTGCTCGTACTTCTCGCCGGAGCGGGCGGTGGCGTCCTCCTGGGGCTGACCGTTGCCGTCGAGCGGCCAGGCCGGCTTGGTGTTGTCACCGGCGTCGGACGGCGTCGGGTACGCCGACGGGACCCCGGGGCCGGCCCAGGGCGCATTGCCGCCGTCGCCGCCCGCGACCAGCCGCAGGCCCGGGTTCACGGCCAGGGCCGTCACCGCGACCAGCACCGCGGCTGCCCCCGCGCCGGCCAGCGTCGTGCGTCGCCGTACGGCCCGGCGCCCGGCCGTCACGGCCGCCGCCGACTCCATCGGGGGTGGCGGGGTGATCGTCAGGCTGGTCCGCATCGCCTCGCGCAGATCGTTCTCGTTCACGGTGCTCTCCTCATTCGGCGCGTTCCTCATTCGGCGGTGACGGGGTGGGACATCAGCGTCCGCAAGGTGTCCAGGCCGCGCGCGGCCTGGCTCTTGACCGTGCCGGGCGAGCAACTCAGGACGGCCGCGGTCTCCTCGACCGACATGTCCTCCCAGTAGCGCAGGACCAGCACGGCCCGCTGCCGGGGCGGCACCTCGGCCAGCGCCCGCATCAGCATCAACCGGTCGTCGGCCGAGATCGGCGCGCCCGCCCGGTCGATCGGCGTCTCCTGCGGCCGCTCACGCCGCCACCAGCCCCGGCGGCCGTCGTCGATGTAGGTGCGAATCAGCACCTGCCTGACGTACGGATCCAGCGCCTCGTGCCGCGCCACCCGGTTCCAGTGCGTGTAGAGCTTGGTGAACGCGGTCTGGACCAGGTCCTCCGCCCGATGCCAGTCCCCGCAGAGCAGAAACGCCGTTCCCCGCATGGCCCCCGACCGGGCCGCGAAGTACTCGGCGAACGCCACGTCGCGATCGCTCATCCCCACCCCTATCCGTTCAGTCCCGATAAGCACGCGTCCGGACTGCCGAAGGGTTGCACCGAGGCGCCACTCAATTTCCCGACGCGGGCTCCGGCGGGCCGGCGAACTCGGTCATCGCGTCGAGCAGCCAGCGGGCCAGGTAATCGGCGAACGACGACCGCGGCACCAGCCGGTAGCCGGCCGCCCCGGTCTGCCAGAGGACCACCGGGACCGGGCCCACGTTCGTCATGACCGCCCGGCCCGGGACGAACGCGCGGGGGTGCAGGTCGACCGGGCAGCCCTTCTCCAGGACCGCGCGGGCCCGGGCGCCGCCGAGCTCGAGGATGGTCCGGTTGGCCGACACGTCGACCACCGACCCGTGCTCCCCGGCCAGCGCCCGCTGGAGCAGGGCGGTGAGGGCCGACGGCCGGTCCGAGCGGGAGACGACCAGCCACTCGTCGGGGCCGAGCCAGAGCACGACGTGCTCGCCGGCGGCGGTCTGGCCGCAGGCCGCGGGCAGACCGCAGCCGATCGCGTCGCCGATCCGCGCCGCGGCCGCGCCGCCGGGCTCGACCCGCACGCTGATCATGCTCTGCAGTCCGACCTCGCGCAGGGTGACCTCCCCGCCCTGGGTGGCACGCATCGTGCCCTCGAGGTGGGCCAGTGGGCTCTCGCGCAGCATCGTCGGCTCAGCCATCACGCTTGCTCCCTTCGGGGTCGTACAGGACCGGCCCGGCCACCAGGACCGGTATCCGGGCGTCGCCCACGGCGGCGACGACGGTCTGGCCGATCCGGGCCCGGCCGCCGGCGACCAAGCCGAGGGCGAACGGCCGGCCGAGGGCCTCGCTGTGGTAGCTCGAGGTGACGTGACCGAGCATCGGGACGGGGCCGTCCGCCGGGGTGATCGCCACGCCTTCGGCGACGAGCTGCGTGCCCTCGGGCAGCCGGGTCGTGCGGTCGACCGGCAGCAACCCGACCAGATGCTTGCGGTCCGGGCGGGCGGTGTCGATGCGGTCGAACGAACGCTTGCCGACGAAGTCCTTGAGCTTCGAGACCACCCACGCCATGCCGGCGTCCTGCGGGGTGACCGTGCCGTCGGTGTCCTGCCCGACGATCGGATAGCCCTTCTCGGCCCGCAGCACGTGCATCGTCTCGGTGCCGTACGGCGTGATGCCGAGGTCGGCGCCCGCGGCGTACACCTGCTCCCAGACCGCCCGGCCGTACCAGCCGGCCACGTTGATCTCGTAGGCGAGCTCGCCGGAGAAGGAGATGCGGCAGATCCGGGCGGGCACGCCCGAGGCGAGGCTGGTCTCGCGGAAAGTCATGAACGGGAAGGCGTCGTTGGCCAGGTCGACGTCGGGTGCGACCCGGGCGACGACCTCCCGCGACCGCGGGCCGACGACCGCGATCGTGGTCCACTGCTCGGTCACCGACGTGCAGTAGACGTCGAGGTCGGGCCACTCGGTCTGGAGCCACTCCTCGAGCCAGTCGAGCACCTTCGCGGCGCCGCCGGTCGTGGTGGTCATGAAGTAGCGGTCGTCGGCCAGCCGCAGCGCGACCCCGTCGTCGAGGATCATCCCGTCGGCGCCGCACATGACCCCGTACCGCGCCGAGCCGACGGCGAGCTTCTTGAAGCCGTTGGTGTAGATCCGGTTGAGGAACTCGCCGGCGTCGGCGCCGACGACCTCGATCTTGCCCAGGGTGGTCGCGTCCATCATCGCCACCCCGGTACGGGCCGCGCGGCACTCGCGGGCGACGGCCTCGTCCATCGTCTCGCCCGGCTGCGGGAAGTACCGCGGGCGCAGCCACTGCCCGACGATCTCGAACTCCGCGCCGTGCGCGACGTGCCACGCATGCGGCGGCGTGGTGCGCGCGGGATCGAACAGCTCACCCCGCTCCCGGCCGGCGAGGGCGGCGAACGCCACCGGGGTGTACGGCGCGCGGAACGTCGTGGTCCCCACCCCCGCGGGCGAGGTGTCCCCGCCCAGCGCCGCGGCGATCACGCCGATCACGTTCACCGCTGAGGTCTTGCCCTGGTCGTTGGCGGTGCCGATCGTGGTGTAGCGCTTGACGTGCTCGACACTGCGCATCCCGGTGCCGGTCGCGCGCCACACGTCGGCGACCGTCTGGTCGCGCTGCAGGTCGACGAAGTGCTCGGTCCACTGCCCCGGCTCGCCGGCGGTGCCCGGCACCAGCCAGACCGGCCGGATGCCGCCCAGTCCGCCGCCTTCGCCCCGCGGCGCCTCGGCCTCGGCCTCGGCCTCGGTGGGGAAACCCGCCCGAGAGGCGGCGGTCGCGCCGGCCGCGCTCCCGCCCGCCAGCGCGCCGTCGAGCGTGAACTCGCCGGCTGCCGCGCCGACGACGAACTGGTTGGGCACGGCGCCGTCGACGAACTTTTCGGGCACCCCGCCGTCGACGACCTTTTGGGGCACCGTGCCGAGCGGCACGAAGGCCGCGATCTCGTCGCTCCACGTCAGCCGGCCCTGCCGTTGGCTGTGCAGGTGGACGACCGGGCTCCAGCCGCCGGAGACCGCGAGGGTGTCGCACGCGATGGTCTCCCGGTCACCGGCCAGCAGCCCGTCGTCGCCGAGGCGGGCCACCTCGACGCCGGTGAGCCGGCCGTCGCCGCTGGTGCCGCAGACGACGCTGCCGGTCGTCACCGGAACCGGAGCGGCACGGGCCCGGGCCGACGCCTCGGGGCGCGCGTCGACGACGGCTGCCACCTGCACGCCCGCGCCGAGCAGATCGGCGACCAGGTCGTAGGCGCTGTCGTTCGTGGTGGCGACGACGACGCGGCCGACGGGGCGCACGGCGTACCGGTTCAGGTAGGTGCGCACGGCACCCGCCAGCATCACGCCCGGCCGGTCGTTGCCCGCGAAGACCAGCGGCCGCTCGTGGGCACCGGTCGCGAGCACGACCTGGCGGGCCCGGATGTGCCAGAGCCGCTGCCGGGAGACACCCTCCGGTACGGCGTCGAGGTGGTCGGTCCGGTGCTCGACGGCGAGGACGTAGTTGTCGTCGTACGAGCCGAACGCCGTCGTCCTGGGCAGCATCGTGGTCTCGGCGGAGGCCGCGAGCTGCGCCCGTACCCCGGTCACCCAGTCCTGGGCCGGGCGGCCGTCGACGCGCTCCGTGCTCGCCGACAGCAGGGAACCGCCGCATTCCGGCTGGTCGTCGACGATCACGACCCGGGCCCCGCCGCGCGCGGCGGCGGAGGCCGCCGCCAGTCCCGCCGGGCCGGCGCCGACCACGAGGACGTCGGTGTGCACGAACTTCTTGTCGTAGATCGCGGGGTCCGGCGCGGGATCCAGCCGGCCGGGCCCGGAGAGCGTCTCGACCGCGAGACCCTCGCGAACCGCCACCGTCGTGGCCGGCAGCATCGACTCCGAACAGCTGCCGCGCACCTGGAGCAGCGCGTTCGGCTCCTCCACGCCGGCCGCCACGATGCCCCGCGGACGGTCCCGGTACATGGAGCGGCCGAACTCGACCAGCCCGTGGGCGAGCAGCGCGGAGGCGACGGTGTCGCCGGGGTGGGCGAGCAGCTCACGGCCGTCGACCGTGATCCGGACCCGGTGGTCACGGTCGATCCGGCCACCGACCGGCAGCCGGTGGGACTGGGTCGTCATCGTTGGTCTCCTACGGCGATGCCGGGACGGGGATCGCCCGGGCGGTAGACGGCCAGGACCGCGTACGTCACGGTGTCGCGTACGACGTTGAACCACCGCCGGCAGCCGAGGCTGTGCACCCACCGCTCGGCCGACGGACCCATGGGGTTGTCCCGGACGAAGAGGTATTCACCCCACTCGGCGTCGGTCAGGTCGGCGGGATTCTCGGGGTAGGCGACGTGGCTCTGACCCCCGTAGTGATATTCGGTCTCGTCCCGGGGCCCGCACCACGGGCAGGTCAGCAGCAGCATCGGTGACTCCTGGTCTCGTGCGCGACGGCGGCGGCGTGCTCGTCTGGGTCTAGTGCGCCACAGCGGCGGCGCCGTGCTCGTCGATGAGGGCGCCGGAGGTGAAGCGGCTCAGCGCGAAGGGCTCGTTGAGCGGGTGCCGCCGGCCGGTGGCCATCGTGTGCGCCATCGTCCAGCCGGCCGACGGTGTCGCCTTGAAGCCGCCGGTCCCCCAGCCGCAGTTGACGTACAGGCCCTCGACCGGGGTACGGTCGATGATCGGCGAGGCGTCCGGGGACACGTCGACGATGCCGCCCCAGGTGCGCAGCACGTGCGCCCGCGCGAAGATCGGGAACAGCTCGACCGCCGCGGCCATCTGCTTCTCGATGATGTGGAACGACCCGCGCTGGCCGTAGCCGGTGTAGGAGTCGACGCCGGCGCCCATGACCAGCTCGCCCTTGTGCGCCTGCGAGACGTAGACGTGGACGTGGTTGGACATCACGACCGTCGGGTGGACCGGCTCGTGCAGCTCGGAGACCAGTGCCTGCAGGGGGTACGACTGCACGGGCAGCCGGACGCCGGCCTTGGCCGCGAGCACGCTGCTGTGGCCGGCCGCCGCCAGCCCGACCGTTCCGGAGTGGATGTCGCCCCGGGTGGTGCGCACGCCGACGACCCGATCGCCGTCCCGGAGGAAGTCGAGCACCTCGCAGTTCTGGATCAGGTCGACGCCGAGCCGGTCCGCCGCGCGGGCGAAGGCCCAGGCCACGTGGTCGTGCTTGGCGATGCCGGCATTCGGCTGGAAGGTGGCCCCGAGCACCGGATAGCGCACATCCGGCGAGACGTTGACGATCGGGCAGACCTTCGCGACCTCGTCCGGCTCGAGCCAGGCCACGTCCAGGCCGTTGAGCTTGTTGGCGTTGACCCTGCGGGTGCACTCCCGCACGTCCTGCAGCGTGTGCGCCAGGTTCAGCACCCCGCGCTGGCTGAACAGGAAGTCGAAGTCGAGCTCCGCCGGCAGCACCTCCCACTGCTTGAGGGCGAAGTCGTAGATCGCCGCGCTCTCGTCCCACAGGTAGTTGGAGCGGATGATCGTGGTGTTGCGCGCCATGTTGCCGCCGGCCAGCCAGCCCTTCTCCAGCACGGCGACGTTCGTGATGCCATGGTTGCGGGCCAGGTAGTACGCCGTGGCGAGGCCGTGCCCACCAGCGCCGACGACGATCGCGTCGTAGGAACGCTTCGGGTCAGGGGTGCGCCACAGCCAGTCGGGGTGCTCGGGCAACTCCGCGATCGGCCGGCTGAGCATGCGCGCCTCCGTGGTATACATCTGATATATCAATCGCATGGTACGTTAGCCGCCATGCCCCACACCGTCAACCAACCGTCGCCTGCGCGCGATTCGGCGGACGGCGTGCGCCCTGCCACCGACTCACCGTCGATGTCCGAGCGGGCATACCGGGAAATCCGCGACCGGCTGGTGATGCTGGACATCCGGCCCGGCACGCCGATCAACGACCAGCACCTGGCCCTCGAGCTCGGCCTCGGCCGAACCCCGGTCCGCGAGGCCCTCAAGCGCCTGGAGACCGAGCGGCTCGTGGTCGCCTTCCCCCGGCGGGGCACCTTCGCCACCGAGGTGCACCTGACCGACCTGGCCTACCTCACCGAGGTCCGCATCCTCCTCGAGCCGGCCGCCGCGGCCCGCGCCGCGACGCATGCCCGCCCCGCCGAGCGTCAGTTCCTGACCTCGCTCGCCGACGGCGTGGAGGAGCTGGACGCCGCGGCGGCACCGTCCCGGGAGCTGATCCGTGCGGACCTGACGATCCACCGGGCGATCTACGACGCGACCCACAACCCCCACCTGCGGGACACACTGATCCGCTACGACAACCTCGCCACCCGCATCTGGTGCCTGATGCTCGACCAGATCCCGGCGGTCGCGACGCACGTCCGGCAGCACGGCCCGCTGCTGCACGCGATCGTCGCCGGCGACGCCGACGGCGCGGCATCGCAGGCCCGGGACCACGTCGCGGGCTTCGAACGGCAGGTGCGCACCCTGCTGTGAGTAGACCTGACCGCTGGACTGCGCCGGGGTGTTGAAGTCGCCGGTCAGCACGATCGCGCACGGTGTCGGCGGTGCCCCGATCGCCGCCGCGCTGGCCGATCTACTCGCAAGGATCCGGCCGATGACCGACTGGCGGCCGTACGCTTCCGCGTTGGTGACAGAGCTGACGCATGCCGAGGTTCTGGCCTCGACCTGGCGCCCGGAAGTCCGGGCCGGCCAGCGCGCTCACGGTGGCGCCGATCGCGAACCGCCGCCAGCTCACGAACACACCGGCGCCGGGTGGCGGCGTCGACCAGCCCCCGGTCAAGCCGTTCCAGCGCAGGCCCGCCGGACCGCTGCTCGGCCCGGTGTGGGTGGTCGGCGGTTGGTAGAGGTTTGCGAGGTACGGGGTGGCGATCATGATGATTTCGGGTTCGCTCGGCTCACCTGGGCTTATCAAGGTCCGCAGCGTGTGGTCGCGAGGGCTGGGGCGTGGGCGATGGCTGGGCCTGCTGACGGTACTGCAGCAACCGCGAACGTTGGACCTTGATGCACAGTGGCCTGCTCCGCACCCGCGCGTATCAAGGTCGCGGAGTCCGGCGGCGATATGGGGTGTTATGGGAGGTTCCGGTCCGGGGTGTGGGACGGGATTCCCAGGATGTGGTGGCGGTCACTCCTGAACAAGGCCGCGGCCGGCAGGACCCACGGCCGACGGCACGTGCGCAGCGGGCTCCCTATGGCGACACCTCCGCGGACTGCATGGATGTCAACGTTCTGCACGGGTTCCCTGACTGGCGCGAACCGCTGTCAGTCGGCCGGCCGCGAGCAGTCTCCGCAGGCGATCGCGGTGGACCCGCCCCGCTCGCCGAGGAGCAGGGGCATGCCGGCGGTCGCGGCGATGGCATTGACCAGGTGCTCGAACACGTGCCGGTCCTGGGCCGAAAGACCCTCGAGGATGTCGGGCAGCCGGTCGGACACGTCGGCGAAGAGCGCGTCGACGGCGTCCTTGCCCAGCGGGGTGGTGCTGAGGGTGACGGCGCGCCGGTCATGCTCCGGGGTGTTGCGGCGGACGAGACCGCGCCGCTCGGCGCGGTCGACCAGACCGCTGAGGCCCGGCTTGGCCAGCCCCATCAGGTGGGCGAGCTCGGTCATGCCGCGCGGCTGATCCTTGACCATGCACAGGAGCTGAGCCTGGGCGGGCGTGAGATCGTGCTCGGCGCAGATCTGCGCGTGGCGGCGCTGGATCAGCACGGCCAGGCCGGCGAGGGTCGCACCGAATCCGTGCTGCTGTGTCACGGTGACCAGCCTACCTTGCGGAAGTTCGTGCTACGAACTACTTTGTTCGTGGCACGAACTTCCGATAGGGGGTTCGTGCGGCCCGGCCGGTGGATGAGGAGTGAGTCGGATGGTCTTCGATACCCAACGAGGCACCCGTGGTGCGCGGCAGCCCCGGGGCAGGTGGCTGGTGTGGCTGAACAGGCTGGTGGCGGGACGGGTCCGGCGCAGCGGCGGCAAGCTCGCGGGCGGCATGGACGTCCTCGTGCTGACCACCGTCGGCCGCCGCACCGGCGCCGAGCGCCAGACGCCGGTCGGCTGGTTCCCCGGCGACGGCGGCACCTGGCTGGTCGTGGCGTCCGCGGCCGGGGCGGCCGGCAACCCGGCGTGGTACTACAACCTCGCGGCGCATCCCGACAAGGTGCTCGTCGAGGTGCAAGGACGCCGGGTCGCGGTCACCGCGGACCAGCTGCACGGCGCGCTGCGGGAGCAGGCCTGGGCCGGAATCGTCGCCGCGGCGCCCCGGTTCGGCCAGTACCAGCAGAAGACGGACCGGGAATTGCCGGTGATCCGCCTGACCCCGCGGGACTAACCGGCGCGGGCCGCGGAACGGGTGAGGCTGTCCTCGATGCGCCGCAGCACGCGCAGCGTCTCGGTGCGCTCGCCGGCGGTGAGGTCACCGGCGGTGAGATCCTCCAGCTGAGCCCAGATCTGTTCCACCTCGTCGCGCAGGGCGAGGCTGGCGGCGGTCGGCTCGATGATGAACGCGCGCTTGTCGTCGGCGCTCGGGCAGCGGCGCACGAAGCCGGCATGCTCCAGCCGCTGAATGGTGCGGGTCATGGTCGCGGCGTCGGAGTTGAGCACGTGCACCAGGTCGGCCTGACGCTGCGGGCCGCCGCTCCACAACTGCATCATCACCAGTTCCTGCCCCGTGTGCAGGCCGACCCGGCGTAGCAGCTGGCCCGCCAGCATGCGGTGCAGGCGGGCGACCCGCACGACGGCGTGGCTGATGAGACCCTCCTGCGCCATCCCGACCCCTTCCTGTTCAGACAGCAACCTACCCCGTGGGAGCACGTGACCTAGCTCCCAACAGATCCAGGAATCATCCCGGGCAGGATGCTTGTTCGGACAGGTAAATCGACAAGTGAAGGAAAGATCATGGCCACCACGTTCGACTCGCACGACCTCGCCGGCACGAAGCTCGCCAACCGGATCGCGATGGCCCCGATGACCCGCAGCCGCGCCTACGGCACCGGCGCCGCCCCGACCAGCCTGACGGCCGCCTACTACGCCCAGCGGGCCAGCGCCGGACTGATCATCACCGAGGGCACCCAGCCGTCGGTGATCGGGCAGGGCTACACCAACACCCCGGGCCTGCACTCCGAGGAGCAGGTCGCGGCCTGGCGCGAGGTCACCGACGCGGTGCACGCCGCGGGCGGCGTGATCTTCGCGCAGCTCATGCACACCGGCCGGATCGGCCACCCCAGCCTGCTGCCGGACGGACTCATCCCGGTCGGCCCCTCGGCGGTGAAGGCGGCCGGGCAGGTGTTCACCCACGACGGCCCGCAAGAGTTCGTCACGCCCAAGGAGCTGACCGAGCAGGAGATCGCCCAGACCGTCGCCGACTTCGCGGCCGCGGCCCGCAACGCGATCGCGGCCGGCTTCGACGGCGTGGAGATCCACGGCGCCAACGGCTACCTGGTCCAGCAGTTCCTGTCCTCCAGCGCCAACCGGCGCACCGACGCCTGGGGCGGCACCATCGCGGGCCGCATCCGCTTCGGCGTCGAGGTGGCGACCGCGGTCGCCGCGGCCATCGGCGGCGACAAGGTCGGCTTCCGGATCTCACCGAACAACCCCTACAACGACATCGCCGAGGAGAACGCGGACGAGCTCTATCTCGCCCTGGTCGCGGAGCTGGCCCCGCTCGGCCTCGCCTACCTGCACCTGGTCGAGAGCCCGGACCGGGACCTGACCCGCCGGCTGCGCAAGGAGTGGCCCGCCACCCTCATTCTCAACCCGTTCACCCACCCGGAGCCCACCGGCCCGGCCGCCCTGGCGCTGATCGAGGACGGCACCGCCGACCTGATCGCCTACGGCGCGCTGTTCCTGGCCAACCCGGACCTGCCCGCCCGGCTCGCCGCCGGCGGCCCGTTCAACACCCCGGACCTGACCACCGCGTTCGGCGGCGACCACCGCGGGTACACCGACTACCCCGCGCTCGCCGGCTGACGGTCCGGCCGTACCCGGCGGTCCGCCGACCGCCCGGCGGACCGCCCCCGACCTGGACCACCGCGGCCGCCGCGGCTACTACCAACGACCACTACCATGCGGATCACACACGACAGGGAAGGCACGGCACGCCGATGAGTGACTGGAATACCAAGATCATCGATGAGTTCCGGGCGAACGCGGGCAAGGTCGGCGGCAACTTCGCCGGCGCCCCGATGCTGCTGGTGCACCACCGCGGCCGCAAAAGCGGACGCAAAAACGTCAGCCCGATGATGTATCTGCCGCACGACACCGACGACGAGATCATCTACGTCTTCGCCTCCAAGGCCGGCGCACCGACGAACCCCGACTGGTACCACAACATGACCTCCGCCGGAGCGGCGGCAGTGGAACGCGGCACCGAAACCTATCCCGTATCGGTTCGGGAACTGGTCGATGGGGAACGCGACCGCGTGTACGAGGAGCAGGCCCGCCGCTACCCGGGCTTCGCCGAATACGCCCGCAAGACCGCCGGCATCCGGGTCATCCCGGTGCTGGAACTGACCCGCAGCACCCAGCAGGACCCCGCCTGACCGAGGCGGCAGAGCGGAAGTCGCCGGAAGCTCCCGAAGTCCACGCCGCGCGCGACGGCGGTGCGCCGATACTCCTCGAAACGCTCGAGGAGGTCGGCGGCGGAAGGCTCCGCGGGCCTGCCGCAAGCCAGTGCCCGCGCTTTCCGGCGTTCATGATCAAGTTCCGTACGACCGCACAGGGCCGCGGTGACGGCCTCGGCCTCGGCGAGGCGGTGACACGCACCCACTCGTCAGACCCCGGCTTGGGGCTCGAGCACAGCAAGCCCGGCTTCGGCGCAGTCGTCGTCTTGTTGGGGCAGTCCGCCGCTGACGGCGATGGCGCCCAGGACGGTGTCTGCTTGTCGAATGAGCACCGAGCCCGCACCCGCCATGATGGGCCTGCCGGCCGCCTGGTCTATCTGGGCGAAGAAGGCGGGCCATGCCTGCTGCAACTGCCGCAGCGATGCGCCGTCACGACGGAAGAGGGCCACGCTGGCAGCCTTGGTCTCGGCGATCTGCACCGAGAGCGGCGGTGCGCCGTCCATGCGGCCGAGGGCCTGCAAGTGCCCGCCCTCGTCGACGACCGCGACCGTGATCAGCGCTCCCAGCTTGCCGGCCCGTTCTTGGGCACCGGTGATCACGCTTTGCGCCTCTTGCAGCGTCAGTGGCATGGGACTCCCCGCGTAAGTGAACAGCTGTCCTTGCATGGACGACTGTATTTCGAGGTGCTGCCGTGACGCAAGTGCCTGTCACTAGGATGAGCGGGTTATGGACAGCACCGCAGCCGCCGCGGCCGGCCCTCGCCGCCCGAATGCCCGGGGACACGGTGAGCTGCTGCGAAAGGAGATCGTTTCGGCTGCTGTGCGGATGCTGGACGATCTAGCCGATGACGAGGCGCTGTCCCTGCGCGCGGTGGCACGCGAGCTGTCGATCTCTCCGAACTCGGTCTACCTCTACTTTCCGGATCGCGACGCGCTCGTCCTGGCCGTCATGCAGCGCTGCCACGAGCAAATACTCCAGGCTGTCGATGACGCCGTGAGCGAGGATCCCGATCCAGCTTCCAGGCTGCGCGCGCGCCTCCTGACCCAAGCGGCCTGGGCGCAGCGACATCCCGGCCTCTACAAGGTGATGCACGAAAGTAAGGTCAGTCGACGGCCCGGCATGCCGTTCAAGGAAGTACTTCTCGCCCACGCCACGGCTGCCGTGCAGGACTGCATGGACGGTGGAGCCGCCCCGCCGGGCGACGCGCTCATGGTCGCGCTCGATCTGCGGGCCGCCGTCATCGGCATGGTGTCGCTCCGGATCAACGAACCTGGCCTGCCCTGGCCGCCGATCGCCGAGCAGGTCGATCGATTCCTGACCAAGCTCGTCGGCCTCACCTTGCCGATCGCCAGCTGATCCACTCCGGATCAGCCGGCGATGTCAGAGCCGGGCGATGGCGGACGCCGGGTCCTCGATGGCGTCCGCGACGCTGCGCATGAAGCCGGCCGCCGTCCCGCCGTCGCAGACCCGGTGGTCGAACACGAAGCTCATCTGCGTGATCTTGCGGACGCACAGCTCGCCGGCGACGACCCAGGGGCGGTCGATGATCCGGCCGAAGCCCAGGATCGCCACCTGCGGATAGTTGATGATGGCGGCGCTGCCGTCGACCCGGAAGCTGCCGTAGTTGTTGAGCGTGAAGGTCCCGGCCTCCTGGCCTGTCACCTTGCCTTCGCGGGCGTTCGCGGTCACCCGGCGGATCTCGGTGTCCAGCTGCCCGGTCGTCATCGCCTCGGCGCCGAGCACCGCGGGCACGACCAGCCCGCGCTCGCCCTGCACGGCGATGCCGAGGTTGATCCGGTCGAATTCGACGATCTCCTGACGCTCGGTGTCCACCCGGGCGTTGAGCATCGGATACTGCCGCAGGCCCGCCACGACGAAGCGGGCGAGGTAGGCGAGCAGTCCCGGGCCGGGGGTGCTCTGGCGCAGCTCCCAGAGCTTGGTGGCGTCGACGTCGACCCAGACGGTGGCCTCGGGGATCTCGGCGCGGCTGCGGGTCAGCGCCGCCGAAACCGCCTTCCGGAAGCCGCTGAGAGCGACGCGGCGCTCCCCCATCGCCGCCGAAACCCCGGGGGCGGCCGACGAGGCCGACGGAGCGGCCGGGGCGGGAATGTCCGCGGGCCGGGCCAGCGCCCGCTCCACATCCGCCCGGACGATGACACCCCCGGCGCCGGTCGCCTCAACCGTGCCGAGATCCACTCCACCCTCGCGGGCGAGCCTCCGCACCAGCGGCGAGATCACGAGCGGCACCCGATGCGGCGGCGCCACCGGACCAGCCGAAGCCGGGCCGGCCGAAGCCAGACCAGCCGAAGCCGGGCGAGCACGCGGACGGCGATGCCGCGTCGTGACCGTGCCACCCGAGGTCCCGTACCCGATCAGAACGTTGCCGGAACCGGCCGACTCGGCCCCAACCTCGGGCGAAGCGACGAGAGCAGCGACCGTGAGCAGCGGCTTGCCGACCTCAAGCGTCGCGCCCTCGGCCGCATGCCGGGTCGCGACCCGGCCCGCATACGGCGTAGGCACCTCGACCAGCGACTTCGCCGTCTCCACCTCGACCACCGGCTGGTCCACCTCGACGGTGTCGCCCTCCTGGACCAGCCAGCGCACCACCTCCGCCTCGGTCAGCCCCTCGCCGAGGTCCGGCAGCAGAAACACCTGCGCGGTCATCGGTCGCCCCACTGCAGATCGTCCACCGCGTCCAGGATGCGGTCCACGCCCGGCAGCTGGAAGTGTTCCAGCTTCGGCGGCGGGTACGGGATGTCGAAGCCGGTCACCCGGCGGATCGGGGCGGCCAGCGCGTGGAAGCACCGCTCGGTGACCCGGGCGACGATCTCCGACGACACGCTGGCGAAGCCCGAGGCCTCCGCGACCACGACGGCCCTTCCGGTGCTGCGGACGGCCGCGCACACCGTCTCGTCGTCGAACGGCACGATCGAGCGTAGGTCGACCACCTGCAGGCTGCGGCCTTCCTGAGCGGCCACCGCGGCGGCTTCGAGGGCGACCGGGACGGACGGCCCGTACGCGATCAGGGTGGCGTCGGTGCCCGCGCGGCGTACCACTGCCTTGCCGATGCCGGGCACCGGCGCGCCCAGCTCGACCTCTTCCTTGCTCCAGTAGAGCTTTTTCGGTTCGAGGAAGACGACCGGGTCGGGCGAGGCGATCGCCTCGCGCAGCAGACCGTACGCGTCAGCCGGGGTCGCCGGGGCGACCACGTGCAGGCCCGGGGTGTGCGCGTAGTACGCCTCGGAGGAGTCGCAGTGGTGCTCGACGCCGCCGATGCCGCCCGCGTACGGCACCCGGATCACCATCGGCAGCGTGACCCGGCCGCGGGTACGGTTGCGCATCTTCGCCACGTGGCTGACGATCTGCTCGAATGCCGGGTAGGCGAAGGCGTCGAACTGCATCTCCACCACCGGGCGCATGCCGTTCATCGCCATGCCGATCGCCACGCCGACGATGCCGGCCTCGGCCAGGGGCGTGTCGAAGCACCGGTCCTCGCCGAATTCGGCGGTCAGGCCGTCGGTGATCCGGAAGACGCCGCCGAGCGTGCCGACGTCCTCGCCGAAGGTCACCACCGTCGGGTCCGCGGCCATCGCGTCGCGCAGGGCCCGGTTGAGCGCCTGCCCCATCGTCAACTTCAGGTGAGTCATCGCAGCGCTCCTTCGCGCTCCAGCTCGTCGGCGACCAGCGCGGCCTGCTCGGTGAGCTGCGGGGTGGGCCTGGCGTACACGTGGTCGAAGAGCATCGCGGGGTCGGGCTCGACGTCGCGGTTCAGGCCGTCGCGCAGGTGGGTGGCCGCCCGTTCGGCCTGCGCCGTGATGTCCGTCAGTTGCGCGTCGGTGAGCAGGCCGCGCTCGCGCAGGTGGGCCTCCAGCCGGGTGATCGGGTCGCGCTCGACCCAGGCCGCGACCTCGTCGTCGCGCCGGTAGCGGGTGGCGTCGTCGGCGTTGGTGTGGGCCTGCATCCGGTACGTGTGTGCCTCGATGAGCTGTGGTCCCGCGCCGGCCCGGGCCCGGTCGACGGCCGCGCCGAGGACGGCCAGCAGGGCGGCCGCGTCATTGCCGTCGACGCGTTCGCCCGGCACGCCGTAGCCGATGCCCTTGTGTGCCAGCGACGGGGCGGCGGTCTGCCGGGCGAGCGGGACGCTGATGGCGTACTCGTTGTTCTGCACCAGGAACACGACCGGCGCGCGCAGGACCGCGGCGAAGTTGAGCGCCTCGTGGAAGTCGCCCTCGCTGGTGCCGCCGTCGCCGCACAGCGCCATGACGACGGTCGGCTCGCCGCGCAGCCGCGCGGCGTGCGCGACGCCCACCGCGTGCGGGAGCTGGGTGGCCAGCGGCGTGGCGTGCGGGGCGACCTGGTGCTCGTACGGGTCGTAGCCGCAGTGCCAGTCCCCCTTGAGCAGACTCAGCGCCTCGACCGGGTCCACACCCCGGCCCACCGCGGCGATCGTGTCGCGGTAGGTGGGGAACAGCCAGTCGCCGTCGGCCAGCACCTGCGCGGCGGCGACCTGGCAGGCCTCCTGCCCGTGCGACGAGGGGTAGACCGCCAGCCGGCCCTGCCGGACCAGCGCGTACGCCTGGTCGTTGAGCCGCCGCGCGGTGACCAGCGCCGCGAAGGCCCGGACCAGCGCCGCACCGTCCGGGGCGGCGTACCCCGGCGTGTCGACCGCTCGCCCGTGCGCGTCGATGAGCGTGACCGGCTCGGCGGACGGCAGCAGGTGGTGCGGGTCACGTGTCATGGAGACATGGTCGTTGCCCGACCATTCGGTTTCCACAACCGGGAAAAAACCGAGAAAATGTACGGAGCTGCCCGGCAGTGGGCGGCCAGATGTCCAGCCAACCCGGTCTGGAGACGAGGAGGACGAGACAAGTGGCCAGCCCCCTGGACGAGGTCGACCGGCAGATCCTGGCGGAGCTGACCCGCGACGGCCGGATGTCGATGCGCACCCTGGCCGAGCGCCTGCACATCTCCCGGGCCAACGCCTACGCCCGGGTCGAGCGGCTCCGCACCGCCAACGTGATCAGGGGCTTCCGGGCCGACATCGATCCGGTCGCCGCGGGCCTGGCCACCTCCGCCTACGTCACGGTCAACCTGCACCAGGCGGAGTGGCGCGACGTGGGCGAGCAGCTGCGGGCGCTGCCCGGCGTCGTGCACATCGCCCTGGTCGGCGGCGAGTTCGACGCCATCCTGCTGGTGCGCGCCCGGGACAACGCAGGCCTGCGCCGCCTGGTCCTGGATGAGATCCAGGGCATGCCCGGGGTGGTCAACACCCGCACGCTGCTGGTCTTCGAGGAGGCCGAGCCGCTGTCCGCCACCGCCGTCTGGGAGCAGTGAGGGTCACTGCGCGGCGAGCCGGATGGCCGTCCAGGACACCGGCGGCAGGCCCGCCCGCAGCACGCCGTCGCTGACGTCGGCGTCCTTGGCCGGCCGGGGCACCACGCGGTCCGGGTCGGCCGCGGTGTTGACCGCATACAGGTCGTCGTCCGCGAGCGTCCAGGACTCGGCCACCCGCAGGCCCGCCCGGAAGCCGGCCAGCGAGACGGTGAGCTCGGCGCTCTCGGTGAGGTGCCGGTTGACGACGAAGACGGTGACGTCGCCGCTGGTGGCGTCGTGGGTGGCGACCGCGTCCAGGACCGGCACGGCGCCGAACTTCGCGGTGTCGTAGCTGGGTGAGTGCGTCTCCACGCGCAGCACCTCGCCGCGGGCCAGCCGGGAGGTCAGCGCGAACGGGTGGAAGATCGTCTGCCGCCACGCCGGGCCGCCGGCCTCGGTGCGGATCGGGGCGATGACGTTGACCAGCTGGGCCTGGCAGGCGGCGGTGACCCGGTCGCTGTGCCGCAGCAGGGAGATGAGCAGGTTGCCCACCACCACGGCGTCGGCGACGTTGTAGGCGTCCTCGATGACCCGGGGGGCCACCTGCCACTCGGTCTCCTGGGTGGCCGCGAACGCGCTGTGGTACCAGACGTTCCACTCGTCGAACGAGATCTTGATCTTCTTGCGGCTCTTCAGCTTGGCGCCCACGCTGTCGGCGGTGGCGGCGACGCTGGTGATGAAGTGGTCCATGTCGACCGCCGAGGCCAGGAAGCTGCCCAGGTCGCCGTCGATCGGCTCGTAGTAGGCGTGCGCGGAGATGTAGTCGACGGCGTCGTACGCCAGCTCCAGCACCTCGGCCTCCCACGCCGCGAACGTCGGCATCGAGGAGTTCGAGCTGCCGCAGGCCACCAGCTCCAGGCCCGGCTCGGCGCTGCGCATCGCCCGGGCCGTCTCCACGGCGAGCCGGCCGTACTCGTGGGCGGTCTTGTGGCCGGTCTGCCACGGCCCGTCGAGCTCGTTGCCGAGGCAGAACATGGTCACGCCGTACGGCTCCGGGGACCCGTTCGCCGCCCGCAGGCGCGCCAGGTGGGTGCGGTCGGGCTGGTTCATGTACTCCTGGACGTCCAGCGCCTCCTGCATGCCGCGGGTGCCGAGGTTGACCGCGTACATGATCTCGACGCCGGCCTTGCGCGCCCAGCGCACGAATTCGTCGATGCCGACCTCGTTGGTCTCCAGGCTGTGCCAGGCGAGGTCGCGGCGCACCGGCCGGTCCGCGACCGGGCCGATGCCGTCCTCCCAGCGGTAGCCGGAGACGAAGTTGCCGCCCGGATACCGCACGACCGAGACGCCCAGCTCGCGGGTCAGCGCGAGCACGTCCTCCCGGAAGCCGTCGGCGTCCGCGGTCGGGTGCGACGGCTCATAGATGCCGGTGTAGACGCACCGGCCCATGTGCTCGACGAAGGACCCGAAGGTGCGGCGGGAAACCGGCGCGATGGTGAACGCGGGGTCGAGGGTGAAGGTTGCGGAAAGCACGGATCTCCCAGCGGTCGAAGGGGGTGTCACCGGGCCATTCTCCCCCTTGCGGTGACGGCCGGCCCTACCGCGGCTTGGTCGGCAGCTCGATGGTGAAGGTGGTGCCGGGGCCGGCGCCGGGGCTGTCGGCCAGGCCGATGGTGCCGTGGTGACGTTCGATGATGGTGCGGGTGATGACCAGGCCCAGGCCGGTGCCGGGAATGCGCCGGTCGAGGGCGCTGGAGGCGCGGTAGAAGCGCCGGAACAGCCGGGGCCGGTCGCCGGGCGGGATGCCGATGCCGGTGTCGGAGACGGTCCAGGTGAGCGCCTCGCCGGCGGCGTCGAGGGCGGCGGCGATGGTGATCGTGCCGCCCGCGGGGGTGTACTTGATGGCGTTGCCCAGCAGGTTGTCGGCGACCTGGCGCAGCCGTTCCGGGTCGGCGTACAGATCGAGGCGGGCCGGCAGCCGGACGTCGACGATGAGCTGCTTTTCGGCCGTCTGCGGGGCGTGGGCCTGCACGGCCTGGCCGATGATCGCGCACAGGTCGGTGTCGGTGGGGTTGACCGCGAGATGCCCGGACTCGAGCCGGGCGAGGTCGAGCAGGTCCTCGGCCATGATGGACAGCCGTTGGGCGTTGCGGTTGATGACCTGCAGGTAGTGCCGCTGCTGATCGATGGTCAGGCAGTCGAGTTCCTCGTCGAACAGCGCGGCGGTGCCGGTGATCACCGCCAGCGGGTTGCGGAGTTCGTGGGTGACCATGGCGAGGAACTCGTCCTTGGTCCGGGCCAGTTCGACGGTGAGCTCCTCGGCGCGGCGCCGTTCGAGATACTGCCCGACCTGGGCGGCGAGGCCACCGAGCAGCCCGGTGAGGGTGTCCTCGGGGTCCTCGACGCGGTCGCCGTAGACGCACAGCGCGCCGAGGGTCTGCGCGCCGGTGCTCAGCGGCACGCCGACGGCGACGCGCAGCCCGTGGCGGGCCGCGGCCCGGCTGCGCACCGAGCCGGTGTCGGCGGACAGGTCGGGGATCCAGTGTGCGGCGGCGTCGGCGCAGACCCGGCCGGGCAGGGCAGCGCCGCGGTCGAGTTCGTCGAGGGCGAAGCCCCCTAGCTGCCGGCCTGGTGCGACGTGCCGGGCGGCGCAGGTCAGCAGTTGCCGGTCGTCGTCGACCCGCCACAGTTCGACCACCGGCCAGCCCATCTTCACCCCGAGCGCCTCGACCACGCGGGCGGCGGCGGCGGTGCTCGAGTCGGCCTCGGCCAGGCCCCGGGCCACGGCGGACTCCACGTCGGCGAAGCGGCTGGCCCGCTGCTCGGTGGTGATGTCGTGGGCGAAGGCGTGAAACACCAGCCCGGCGGGTTCCTCGGTGGCGGTCAGGGTCATCTCGATGCCGAACTCGTGTCCGTCGGCGTGCAGGGCGTCCAGGGTCAGCCGCTGGCCGAGGACCCGGCCGGGCCCGCCGGCGGCGAGCCGCCCCAGCCCGGCGCGGTGCGCGGCCCGGAACCGGGCCGGGATGACCAGTTCCTCGATCGGGCGGCCGCACGCCTCGGCGTGGGTGAAGCCGAACGTGGTCTCGGCGGCGGGGTTCCACGCCAGGACCCGGCCGGTGGCGGCGATGGCGATGTAGGCCTCCAGCGCGACGGCGAGCACGGCCGGCGAGTCGTGCAGCAGCCCGCCGAGGCAGCCGACCGGCTCAGGCTCTGCTGGCATCATCGTTCCCCCCGGAACGGCCGGCCCGCTGATCAGGCACCGCCGTTGATGGCGCCGGTCCGCAGCGCGCCCTCCTTGACCTTCCACTTGGCCAGCAGCTGGTCGTAGGAGCCGTCGTTGATCAGCGAGTACAGCGCCGCCTGGAAGGCGCCGGTCAGGGTCGTCCGGTCCTTGGCGACGCCGATCCCGTACGGGATCGCCTCGATCTGCGGACCGGAGAGCTCCAGCGTCGGCATCTTCTCGACGTCGATGGCCGCGATCGGGAAGTCGTTGAGCGCCGCCTGCGCCTTGCCGTCGCGCACGAAGGCCGACGGCGTCTCGGACAGCACGATGGTCAGCCGCTTGCTGCCGCACGCCCGCTGCTGCGCCTGGGCCATCTCGACGAAGACGGTATCCGCCTGGGCGGCGACCTTGCGCCCGCACAGCCCGGGCATGCCGCCGATGTCGCCGACGCCCTTGGCGACGACGATCGACGTGCCGGCGTTGAGGTAGTTGACGAAGTCGGCCTTCTCCTGCCGCACCGCCCGGTCGAACATCGACGAGATCGAAAAGTCGATCGTGTGGGCCTGCACCTGGTCGAGGAGGTCGCCGAAGCCGACGTTCTGCCAGCGCACGGTGAGGCCGAGCCGCTCGGCCAGCGCCTCGGCGAGGCCGACGTCGAGGCCGGTGAAGGTGGACCCGTCCATGAAGGTCATCGGCTCGAAGGTCGGATCGGTGCCACCGACCAGCACGCCGGCCTGCTTGATCGCGTCCGGCAGGGCGACCCGCGCCTCGGCGAGCCGGTCGACCGGCCGGCCGACCTCGGCATCCCGGCCCGCGCAGCCGGCGGCACCCGCCAGGGTCACAACGACGCTCAGCAGCAGCGGAAAGACCTTCACGACGCTCTCTTCGACCGAGAGGGTGCCGGGCTGAGCCGAAAATGCCCGGTATGCGAGCTTTGAAGATAATCTGGGATGAAGGGGGTTTCCGTGACGTTCACCATCCGGCGCCAGATCGCCGGCCTGGCGGTGGTCGGGTTCGTCCTGGTCATCGTCGCCGGAGCCATCGGATATCGCGGCACCTCGGCCATCGCGGAACAGCAGGCGACCGCCCGGAACTCGGCGGCGGCGCTGCAGGCGGCGCAGTCCGCCGACCTGGCCCGGGCGCTGTTCCGGGGCAACGTGCTGGCCGCCCTGGTCACCAACAACGCCACGGAACGCCAGACGGTGCTCGACAGCCTCGGCGAGAACGTGGCGCAGGCCCGGGCCGGCATCGACGACGTCATCCGCTACGCCCCGGAGCTCCGGCCGCAGGCGGACGCCGTGCTGCCGGCCCTGGATCAGCTGATCGCCTCCGGCCAGCGGATGGTCACCCTGGCCAGCCGGGTCGCCTCGGACCCGACCCGCTCCGGCGCCCTGGCCGCCCGGCCCGCCTACGACACGGTCGACGCCAAGGCGGCGGAGAGCCTGGAGGCGCTGAAGACCGCGATCGGCCTGCGGGTCAAGCAGTCCTACGACCAGGCCAACGACGTCGCCGCCGGCGCCAAGCTGCTCACCCTGGTCACCGGCCTGCTCGCCGCCCTGGTCCTCGGCGGCGCCGCGCTCCTGCTGGCCCGGCGCATCGCCCGCCGGATGGACCACTGCCTCGCGGCGGCGCGATCCGTCGCGGCCTACGACCTGACGGTGGACGCCTCGCTGCCGGGCAGCGACGAGCTGGCCCAGCTCGGCGACAGCCTGAACGGGATCGTCGGCTCGCTGCGCGCGGCGCTGATCGAGATCGGCGGCAACGCGAACTCCGTCGCCGCCGCCTCCGAGGAGCTGACCGCGACGAGCCGGCAGCTGTCGCAGGGCGCCGGCACGGCCTCGGCGGAAGCCGCCGTGGCCAGCCGCGACATCGGCATGGTGACGTCGAGCGTCGACGAGACGACGGCGGCGGCGCGCGGGCTGGAGAGCTCGATCCAGGACATCACGTCGGCCGTGACCGAGGCCGACACGGTGGCGAAGGAAGCCGTGGACCTGGCGGCCACCACCAACCGCACCATTGACCGGCTCCGCACCTCCAGCGAGGAGGTGTCCGCGGTGGTCACCATCATCACGGCCATCGCCGAGCAGACCAACCTGCTGGCCCTGAACGCGACGATCGAGGCGGCCCGGGCCGGCGAGCAGGGCAAGGGCTTCGCCGTGGTGGCGGGCGAGGTGAAGGACCTGTCCCGGGAGACGGCGTCGGCCACCGGCGACATCGCGGCGAAGGTGACGGCGATGCAGACCGACACCGCGGGCGCGCTCGACGCGATCACCCGGATCAGCGCGGTCATCGACCGGATCGACGAACTGCAGCGTTCGATCTCCACGGCGGTGCACGCCCAGACGAACGCGACCGGCCAGATCGTCGCGAGCATCGCGGCGGCGGTGGCGTCCGCGACCGGGGTGTCGGAATCGATCGGCCGGGTGGCGGACACGACGACCCTGACCCACGAGGCGGCGACCCAGACCGAGGCCGCGGCGATCGAGCTGTCCCAGCTGTCCAACAGCCTGCGCACGGTCTCCGACCGATTCCGCCACTGACCGGCGTGCAGGCGGCGGGGCAGGACATGCCCCGCCGCTGGGCGCCGTGACTCAGGTCGTGCAGGTTGCGCCGTTGAGCCTCCAGCCGGCGGGCGGCTGGTTGGTGCCGGTGTGGGTGCCCTGGAAGCCGAACGACGCGGTGCCGCCCACGGCGATGCGAGCGTTGTGGCTCACGTTGGTCGCGGTCACCGCCGACCCGCTCTGCGTCAGGGTGGTGTTCCAGCTGCCGGTGACCTGCTGGCCGTTCGCGAACGAGAACGTCAGCGTCCAGCCGTCGACCGGCGTGCTGCCGGTGTTGGTGACCGTCACGTCGCCGGTGAATCCCGTGTTCCACGAGTTGGCCGCGTAGGTCACCCGGCACGCCGCAGTGCCTCCGGGTGGCGCCGTCGTCGGTGGGGTGGTCGGCGGGGTGGTCGGCGTGGTGCCACCGGTGATCGCGAGTTGCTCGGCGGTGAACGTGCCGTGCGCCGGGTTGACGTCCGCCTCGCCCGCGCCGCCGTCGCAGGCGCGGCTCGGGTTGAACATCAGGTAGGTGCCCGAGGTGCAGGTGCTGCCGGTCGGCGCGGCCGGCGGTTCGGCGTCGCCGCCGATCACCGCGCTGCCGCCGATGGTGGCGCCGCCCTGGATGATCGCGTTGCCCTTCACGACCGCGTTGCCGGTCACCGTGCCGCCGTTGACCCAGGCCAGGTCCTCGATCCGGGCGTTGCCGCCGACCGTGCCGCTGTAGACGGCCGCGCGCGGGCCGACGTAGGCGCCGGCGGCCACGGTCGCGTTGCCGGCGACCCAGCCGCCGCCGTTGGTGTGCCAGCGCCCGCCGTTGGTGGCCGCCGGCTTGGCGTAACCGGGCTCGTGGCCGGACGGGATCGCGCCGGAGATCCGGAACTCGTAGGGGTAGCGGCGGTTCTTCGGCCAGCCGTCGAGGAACCCGTACTTCGGCACGGCGCCGGCGGGCGTACCGGTGACGGTCAGGAAGACCTCGCGCTCACCGGGCTGGGTCTGGAAGCTGAGCTGATTGTCGGTGCCCTGGGTCAGCTCCCCGTATCGCGGGGTGCCGTTGCGCACGGCGACGAAGCCGAACGTCCAGCCGGTCGCGCCGGTCTCGGCGTGGCCCTTCAGGTGCAGGCGGATCAGCGCGCCGTCGCTGTCGGGCACGAGCTGGATCTTGTTGTAGCCGTAGTCAGACGGCGCCATCGCATCGGAGATCCGGTAGTGCCGGGCGTTGCCGTCGACCGCCTCGACCGGCACACCCCGGTAGGCGTTGAGGAAGCCGGCGCCGTAGACGCTGGTGATGAACGGCAGGAAGTCGGCGCGGTCGGTGTAGTCCCAGGTGACGTTGTGCTGGGCGTACTCGCCGAGGCGGCGGTTGAGCTCGGCCTGGGTGCTGCCGCTGATCCGCCGGTACGTCTCCAGCGGGTGCTCGGAGCTGAGCGCCTCGTTCCAGAGGCGGTTGACCATCGCGAGCCCGTCGCGGTCCTTGATGTACTGCAGCAGCATCCAGGCGCCGTAGTGGTGACGCGACGAGGAGTAGTACAGGTTCTCCGTGCGCAGCCAGCGGGTCAGGTCGCCGGCGGCCGTCCGCGGGTAGACCTGCATGGCCATGAACTCGGCGCTGGCCTCCCAGAACGTGCCCGCAGACGGGTGCGTGAAGCCCGCACCGGAGCGACCCAGGAAGGTGTAGTTCTGGAACACGTGCGCCAGTTCGTGCGCCAGCCCCCAGGAGCCGGGCTGGGCGGCGCCGGGCGCGATGTTGATCACGCCGACCCGGTCGTCGGTCGAGCCGCCGGTGGCCCAGGCGTCGAGTTCGGTGCGGTTCCAGGTCCGGGTGACGATCACGATGATCTTGTGCTGGGCCAGCAGCCCGGTCTCCGGCGTGAACCGCATCGTGTTCACATAGAAGCTGTAGAGCATCTCCAGCTGGCTGAGGATGTCGTCCGGGTCGAAGCGGTACTCCCCCGCCGCGGTCTTCGGGTCGGTGCCGGACTTCTCGCCCCACAGCAGGATGAAGTCGGCCGACTCCCTGGTCCGGTTCTGCGCCCACGGCACCTCACCGGTGCTCTGCCAGCGGGCCGGAATCCAGACGGTCTTGGCCGCCGCGTGCGCGGCCGGCAGCAGATCGGGTACGGCCAGCGGCGCCGCGCCGAACACGATCAGCGCGAGCACGGCCAGCCAGCGGCGCACCTTGAACCGAGGTCTCATCACAGCATCCCTACGTCGTGCGGACAGGGTGGGGGCCGGCCGCCCGTTATCCCTGCCCGGAAGGATGCGTTTCTGGTGGCCAGCACGACCATCGTGCGCGGGCCGCGCACCGCAGTCAATAGATGACCATCGATCTCTTCGGGTCCGGGGCATGATGGACCGGTGGCTCCCCGACGCCGGATCGCGATCATCGCCGCCGCGGTGGCGGTGCTCGCGGTGCTGGCCGGCCTCGGCGTGCGCCTGCTCGGCGGCGAGACCCGGTCCGGTCGGCCGGACCAGGCGGTCCCCGGCACGGTCCTGCTGGTTCCCGGGTACGGCGGCAGCCAGGCCGCCCTGTCCCGGCTGGCCCAGCGGCTGGCGGCCACCGGCCGGGTCACGCACGTTGTCGCCCTGCCCGGCGACGGCACCGGCGACCTGCTGGTGCAGGCCGACGCCCTGGAAGACGCCGTGCGGGCGGCGCTGAAACGGGGCGCGCCGTCCGTCGACGTGATCGGCTATTCGGCCGGCGGCGTGGTGACCCGCCTCTGGGTGCGGCGGCACGACGGCGAGACCGCCGCCCGACGGATCGTCACGCTGGGCTCCCCGCTGCACGGCGCGCGGATCGCCGGGGTCGGCTCGGCGCTGGCACCGGATGCCTGCCCGACGGCGTGCCGCCAGCTCGCCCCCGGCAGCGCTGTGCTGAACGACCTCGACGGTGACGACCTGCCGCCGGGGCTGCCGTGGCTGTCGATCTGGACGGAGAACGACCAGACCGTCCAGCCACCGGAGTCGGCCCGGCTGGACGGCGCTGTGAACGTACCGGTGCAGAGCCTTTGTCCCCGCGCGGTGATCTCGCACGGTGAGCTGCCCACGGACCCGGCGGTGACCGCCCTGGTGCTGCAGGCGCTCGGCACGGCGCCGCTGGCGGCGCCGGACGCCTGCCCGGTCAGTTCGTGATGTCGCGGGTCAGGAAGTTGGCCCAGGCCGCACCGAGCAGGACGACCAGGTAGACCACCTGGATGCCGGCGCCGCGCTCGATGTCGCGCCAGAGGATCGGCTCGCGGAAGAAGTCGATCCAGGCCAGCCAGTAGCGGGTCGGCAGGTACGGCCGGATCGCGGCGGCCGCGTCCAGGGTGGCCAGCACCTGGCTGGTGACCAGCACGGACAGCGCCCCCATCGCGGCGCCCAGCGCCGAGTCGGTGACGGTGGACAGGAACAGCGCGATCGCCGCCACCCCCAGCATCGAAACGGTGATGTAGGCGACGGTGCCCAGCAGCCGCAGCATCAACCCGGCCGGGGTGATGGTGACGCCGGACAACGAGGTCACGTCCGCGGGCAGGGCCACCCCGGCGGACGGCTCGCCGCCGAACAGGGTCAGGCCGGCCGCCAGCGAGGTGACCAGCACCGCCCCGATCGCGAACAGCACGAAGACGACCAGCGCGATCAGCTTCGCGACCAGCAGCCGGGTCCGACCGACCGGGCGGACCAGCAGGTAGCGCAGGGTGCCGGTGGCGGCCTCCCCGGCGATCGAGTCACCGGCGAGCACCGCCACCGAGACCGGCAGGAAGATCGGCATGACCAGCGCCATCGCGGCGGCCGGGAACAGCGCACCGTTGCTCAGCACCGCGGACAGGAACGCGCCGCCCTGCCCGGGCGGCGGCGGGATCCTGGTGGTGGCCAGGAAGACCGCGACGATCAACGGCAGGGCGCAGAGCAGCGCCGCGATGAGATAGGTACGGGGCCTCCGGAACAGCTTCGCCAGTTCCACCGCGATCATGGCGCCTCCACCCGGTCGGAACTGGTCGTCGTCGCCGCCAGCACGACCTGTTCCAGCGACCGCCGCTCGCCGGCGAACTCGGTGATCCGGATGCCGGCCCGGACCAACTCGGCGTTCAGGTCGCCGGGATCGGGATGACGCACGGTCAGCAGGTGCCCCTGAACGGCCTCGACCTTGCCGTCCAGCAACGCGACCACCCGTTCCGGCTCGGGGGTGCCGACCACCACCCGGCCGGTCGGCGCCCGCAGCGTGGCCAGGTCGTCCTGCAGCACCAGCCGGCCCCGGTCCATCACCCCGACCCGGGTGCACAGCGCCTCGATCTCGCCGAGCAGGTGGCTGGAGAGGAACACGGTGGTGCCGTGGTCGTTGAGGTCGATCAGCAGATCCCGGATCTCCCGGATGCCGCGCGGGTCCAGGCCGTTGGTCGGCTCGTCGAGGATCAGCAGCCGGGGCCGGCGCAGCAGGGCCGCGGCCAGGCCGAGCCGCTGCCGCATGCCCAGCGAGTACGCGCGGACCGGCCGGCGGTCGATCCCGGCGAGCCCGACCCGCTCCAGGGCGTCTCCGACCCGGGCCCGGCGGTCACGGCGGCCACCTCCCGGCCCGGCCGCGTCCAGCAGGCTCAGATTGGTCCGGCCGGACAGGTGCGGGTAGGCGCCCGGGCCCTCGACCAGGGCACCGACCGACGGCAGGATCTCCTTCACCCGGCGCGGGACCGGCGACCCGAGCACCTCGATCTCGCCGCGGGTGGCGAAGACCAGGCCGAGCAGCATCCGGACGAGGGTGGTCTTGCCGGAGCCGTTCGGGCCGAGCAGGCCGTACCGGTCGCCCTCGCGCACCTCCAGGTCGACCCCGTCCACGGCGTGGATCCGGCCGTACCGCTTGGTCAGGTCGCTAGTTCTGATCATCGGGCGGCTCCGGCCGGGTCAGTGGCTCTGATCATCGGGTGGCTCCGGCCAGGTCGGTGGCGACGCGTTCCAGGACGGCGGGCCGCACCAGCCCGGCGACCAGGAAGGTCCGGTCGGCCTGGACGACCAGGATGGTGAGCAGCCCGGTGCCGAGCAGCGCGGCCCGGCCGGCCGGCACCGGCAGGCCGCGGCCGAACTTCACCGCATTGTCGTACGCCGCGGAGCCGAAGCGGCGTGGCACCGGCAGCACCACGAACCGCGCCAGCCCGGTGCCGTAGACGCCGACCGCCCGGGTGCCGTCGAGCGGGTCGCTGCGCCGCAGACCGGCCAGCAGCTCCGGCGGCTCGCCGAAGCGGCCGCGGTTGAGCGCACCCAGCACGTCCGGCGCCACACCCAGCGCGAAACCCATGCCCGGCCGCTGGGCCGGCGGGGTCAGCACGGCGGCGTCCGGCACGCTCAGGTGCAGCTCCAGGAAACGGCTGACGAAGGCCGGCCGTTCCCCGCCCTCGGCCGTGACCTCGACCTGCAGCGGCAGGCCGGAACCCGGATCGGCCCAGATGTCGACGTGGTCGACGGTGGTGTCCCCGGCCGCGGGCGCGATCCGCAGGCCGGCCGCCGGGACGCCCGCCACCCGCTTGGCCGCCAGCGGTTCGAGCGCCTCGCCGGCCGCGAGGCCGAGCAGCCGGCGGGCCAGGTCGGGCGGGGCCAGGTCCGCCGCCCGGGGCAGGCGGACCAGTTGCTCACCGACGATCCGGGAGAGCTGGTTGTCGTCGAAGTCCCAGACGTACTCCGCCTCGGGGGTGCGGTAGAGGTCGCGCTCGGTGCCGCCGGAGATGACGTCGACCCGCCAGCGGTCGGGCGCGGCGTACCAGGTCCGCATCTCGGTCGTGCCGCTGACCAGGGCGGTGACCTGCGCAAGATTGGGCAGCGGCGGCAGCGGCAGCAGGCCGTTGCTCTGCGCGAAGCCCTGATAGGGCCGGTCGGCGGAGGCGACGATCCGCTCGCGCAGCACGGCCACGTCGAGCCCGGCGGCCGACACCGGCCAGCGGCTGACGACGATCGGCAGGCCGCACAGCAGCGTGACGACGCCGAGCACGATGCCCCACCGGCGCCGCGCTTCCGCCCTCACCACCGTGCGGCCCCTGCGCATAGGCCTGCAACCGTACCCGCGGCTGCCCGGCTCAGGTCCGGCCCGGGACGGTCGAACGGGGGTAAGGGACCAGTAGCGTGAGGGAGAACACGGCATGGCGGGTATCGGCGGTCTGGGATCGGCGTTCGACAACCGCTCGTTGCGGACGAAGATCGGCTCGGCCGTGCTGGTCGCGACCGCGATGGGGGTGATCATCGCGGTGCTCTCGTTGCGCACGCTGTACCAGATGAGCGACACGTCCGTCGCGGCGCAGCGGCACGACCTCAGCGTCTTGAAGGCCTCGTCGACCGTCGGGCAGAACCTCGAGGCCTACGTCGGCTCCATCACCGCGATGACGGCCTATCCGCTGATCGCCGCGGACATCGCCAAGGGCATGGCGACGCAGCAGGAGACGATCGACGCCGGGCTGAAGACGCTGGCCGCGAGCCTCACCGACCCCGCGGGCGCCGCGGTCGTCGCCAAGATGAACACCGACTGGAGCGCCTTCAAGGCCTTCCTGACCGGCGCACCGCCGGTGGCCACGCCCGAGGCGATGGCCGCCGCGCTGGCCCAGTTCAACGAGTTGCACAGCGAGCTCGCCACCGATCAGGCCGCGGTGGAGCAGTACGTCTCCGACCGGGTGAGCACGCAGATCGCGGCCGCCGAGAAGCGCAAGTCCTCGGCGGTCCGGACCATGGTGATCCTGCTGGTCGCCGGCGTGGTGATCAGCCTGTACCTGGGGATGCGGGTCGCCAGCCGGGTCCGCCGCGCGGTCGCCGGGGTCTCCCTCGCGGCCGAGGGGCTGGCCGAGGGCGACCTCACCCGGTCCTGCGAGGTGACCGACCGCGACGAGGTCGGCCGGATGGCCGCCGCGCTCGACCGGGGCATCAGCCGGCTGCGCCAGGACGTGGTGCAGCTCGTGGGCAACGCCACCACCCTGCAGAACTCCGCCAACCAGCTGACGTCGGTCTCCGGCGCGGTCAGCGCGGCCGCCACCGAGGCGTCCGTGCAGGCCGGATCGGTCGCCTCGGCAGCCGACGTAGTCTCGAACAACCTGCAGATCGTCTCGACCGGCTCACAGGACATGGGTGCTTCCATCCGCGAGATCAGCGCGTCGACCTCGGAGGCGACCGGCGTAGCCGCCCAGGCGGTGCAGGTGGCCGCCGCCACCAACGCCACCGTCGCGCGACTCGGCGAGTCGTCCACCGAGATCGCCACCGTGGTCAAGGTCATCACCGCGATCGCCGAACAGACCAACCTGCTGGCACTGAACGCGACCATCGAGGCGGCGCGCGCCGGCGACGCCGGCAAGGGCTTCGCGGTCGTCGCGAGCGAGGTAAAGGACCTGGCCCAGGAAACCGCCAAGGCCACCGAAGACATCGTGCGCCGGGTCGAGACAATCCAGGCCGACACCTCCGGCGCGGTCGCGGCGATCGGCGAGATCAGCGCGATCATCGAACGCATCAACGACATCCAACTGACGATCGCATCCGCGGTCGAGGAGCAGACGGCCACCACACAGGAGATGAACCGAACGCTGTCGGAGGCCGCCGACGGGGCCGGCAACATCGCGGCAACCATCGCCGGGGTGTCGGACGCCACCCGCCGCACCACCGAGACCATCGACCAGACCAGCGAGGCCGCCGCCGATCTCGCCGTGATGTCCCGGCAGCTCCAGGACCTGGTCTCCCGCTTCCGCTACTGACAGGGAGCAGGACGGCCGTCGCGTGGTCTTCGGTCTGTGGTGGTGCTGGCCCTTTCGTGGTCTGTGGGCCTTCGCCGGCGTCGTTGTGCGGGTTCCGTGTCGGGGGCCGGGGTTATCCACAGGCCTCTCACTCTTGTCGTAGGTCTGTGCCAGCCTGGTCGGGTGTTGGAGTTGCTGTCCACCGCCCGCCGTGCGGCCGCCGCGTGCGCCGCCGCCCCGGCCTGGGCAGTCCCCGACCGGGACCTGATCGAGTGCCTACAACAGGCCTGGGCCGGAGTCCAGCAACTCACCGCCGTCACCGCCCACCTGATCTCCCAGGCACAAGCACAAGGCCTGCCGAAGGCACACGGGGCGACCAGCACCACGGTGTGGCTGCGCCAGCACCTGAGGGTCAGCCCCAGCACCGCGAACCAGCTGGTCGCCCTCGCTGACACCCTGCACGCGCGGCCGGTGCTCGACACTGCCCTGTGCGCCGGTGGGATCTCCGCCGAGCACGCCACCACCATCGCCGGCACCCTCACGAACCTCCCACCCGACCTGGGCCGGGACATCACCCACCAGGCCGAGACGAAGCTGGTGGAGCAGGCCGGGATGTTCGACGCGGTGACCCTCGGCAGACTCGGCGGGAGGATCCTGGACCACGTCGCCCCCGAAATTGCTGAGGAACGCGAAGCGGAGTTCCTGGACCGAGAGGAAGCCCAAGCCCATCACAAGCGGGGGTTCACCCTCAGCCCGCTCGGCAACGGCCAAGTCCGCCTGTCCGGCTACCTCGACACCTCCGGCGCCGCCGCCGTCACCGCCGCCCTCAACCCACTCTGCCACCCCCGCCACGACCCGGCAGAAGCACGCACCCCGGCACAACGCCGGGCCGATGCACTGGTGGATATATGCACCGGCGCGTTACGCGACAGCACGGATCTGCCGGGACACGGCGGTGACCCCGCCCAGGTCGTGGTCACCATCCCCTTCACCACCCTGACCAAGCACCGCCCAGCCGGACAGTCACGCCCAGCCGGACATTCCCGCCCAGCCGGGCAGTCCCCAGCCAGGCAGTCCTCGGCCGGGCAGTCCCCAGCCAGGCAGTCCCCAACCGGGCAATCCCCAACCGGGCAATCCCCAACCGGGCAATCCCCAACCGGGCCGTCCCAGCCAGCCGGCCAGGCCCCAGCCGGCCAGTCCCCAGCCGGCCAGTCCCCAGCCGGCCAGTCCCCAGCCGGGCAGTCCTCCGCCGGGCAGTCTCGGGCTTCCCAGGCGGACGCTCATGCCGGCACCGTCGCGCACAGCCCTGCCGACGCCGGTGCCTACGCTGGTGCGGATGCTGGTGGCGGGGCGGGTTGGTTGGACACCGGAGCCCCGATCAGCGCCGCCGAAGCCCGCCGCCTGGCCTGCGACGCCCAAGTCCTACCCGCCGTCCTCAACGGCAACAGCCAACCCCTCGACCTCGGCCGCGCCCGACGACTGTTCACCGGCCCACTGCGCCGCGCCCTGATCCTCCGCGACCGCGGATGCGCGTTTCCAAGCTGCGATCGACCTGCCCGCTGGTCCGAGGGCCACCACCTCACGCCCTGGGCTGACGGTGGCACCACCACCCTCAGCAACGCCTGCCTGATCTGCCGCCGCCACCACCGACTCCTACACAACAACAGCGGCTGGCACGTAAGACTCGGCCCCGACGGATACCCCGAGTTCCTCCCACCGGCCACCATCGACCCCGAACGCCGGCCGCAACGGAATGCCTTTCACCGCCGCCAATAACCCCACCGGGTTGCGTTTGCGTCGCTCCCGGAGCACTCCGGGCACCAATTCACGGCCTGAGCGATAGCCGTGCACTCCATTCTGCCCACCACACCGCCGACAACCCGCAACCGATGGCCGCCATCGCCACCCGACAATCCACACGGTCGATAACGACAAGCAACGCCTCGCGGCTCCAGCCTTTGAGCGGACCGCGCACCCGAGCGTCGACACCACAGGTCACAGAGGACCCCGGCCCTACGCTTCGGCGATCCCCCGGCATGGCCCTGACCGGCGCCCCTCTGCCCCACCCAGCTCGCCGCGACCCACTTCACCAACAAGCACCCACGCGTCTTGACCGCCAGGCAGCTCAGCAGCGACTACCACCCCAACCAGATGACCCATGACCCATGACCCACGACCCACGACCCACGACCCACGACCCACGACGCCTACGCCTCACCAGCCCGACCCGCCGACCACCACTCACCAACCGCAACACCTCATCCCGGACGACACCCCATCGCCATCTCCTACACCAAGATCTACAACCGGCTCCTCGTCCCCTCACCAGCGCCGACCAAACCGCCAGGCCCCCACCCGACTAACGCACCGCCCTGACCACCATCACCCACCACGTCGACGACTACGCCAACCAAGCCCGAATGCCCCACGCCACCCGAAACTCGCCTCAATCATGACAACCTAGTACGCCGCCTGCAGGGATTGAAGGAGGTCGAGCGCCGGACGGTCCACCGCCCGCTGCGTGTTGCTGAGCGCCACCACGGCGATCGGCTTCGCCGGGTCGAAGCCGACGAACGAGCAGAAGCCTCCGGTCCCGCCGCTGTGCCAGATCTGCGTGTGGCCGCCGAGGCGGGGGTGCAGGCGCTGGCCCAGCCACCCGAGATGCACCCAGGAGAACGCGTTGATCGGGTGGCTGACCTGGCGAGTGAGCCGGATCGCCGCGGCGAGCCCGCCGTCATCCGACTGCGAGCCGCCATCAGGCCGCACGCCGCCATCAGGCCGCACGCCGCCATCAGGCCGCACGCCGCCATCAGGCCGCACGCCGCCATCAGGCCGCACGCCGCCATCAGGCCGCACGCCGTTCTCCAGCTGGGCGCGGACGAAGGTGACCAGGTCGGTCGCGGTCGATCGCAGCCCTCCCGCGCCCGCCAGATCGGCCAGCTGCCAGGGCGGAGTGGGCTTTCGCGACCTGTTATGCCCCTGCACGAGGCGGCCGGGTGCGACGGCCACACCGGTGTCGGTCAGGCCGAGGGGCGTGCGGATCTCCCGGGCGATCAGCGTCTCGTAGTCGGTGCCGGCCCGGTGGGCGAGGGCCAGCCCGAGCAGGCCCGCGCCGAAGTTCGAGTAGCGGAACCGGCGCCCGGGCGTGGCACCCAGCCTGGCCCTGGCCAGCGCCGACAACAGCCGGTCGGTGGTGCAGTCCGCATACGGATCCGGCCTCGACGGGTGCAGCAGCACCTGCCACAGCATGCCCGTGGGCAGCCGTGACAGGCCCGAGGTGTGGGTCGCCAGGTGCCGGAGCGTGATCTGCCGGCCGCCCCGCGACGGCACGCTCGCGCCCGCCGGCAACAGCTCGCCCAGCGGCTCGTCCAGCTCCACCGTGCCCGCCACCGCGAGCCGGGCCAGCGCCAGCGCCGTGAAGACCTTCGTCACCGAGCCGATCTCGAACACGGTATCGGCGCCGGGCACGCCCTCGTGGTCACCACCGGTCCGCCCGGCGCCCCGAATCTCCGTGACGCCGCCGGCCACGACGGCGACCACCGCGCCCACGCGCTCGGCCGCCAGCTGGTCGGCGGTCTGCTGGGCGAGGCTGCCGAGATCCGTCATACGAGGATCATCCGCGACACGGGCAAGAACGCAACGCAAGCAAGAACGCAACGCAAGCAAGAACGCGGCTCAGCGCGCGGCTTCCGCGCCGAGCTCGACGATCAGCACCCCGGCGGAAATGAGCAGGATGCCGATGCCCATGGTGCGGGTCAGCGGCTCGCGGAAGATGAAGCGGGCCAGGACCGCGGTCAGCGCCACCCCGGATGCCGCCCAGATGCCGTAGGCGACGCCCAGCGCGATCCCCTCCGACAGCGCCAGGCTCAGGAAGACGAAGGCCAGCACATAACCGCCGGCGACCGGCAGGATCCAGGACTTCCTGGCCAGGCCGCCGGAGGCACGCAGCGACATCGTGGCGCCGACCTCGCTCAGGATCGCGCCGATGAGGAACACCCAGGTCATGCGGGCACCTCAGGCTCCCGGGCTGCCTGCTGCGAGCCGAGCTCGACGGTCAGCACGCCGGCGATGATGAGGGCGATGCCCAGGCCCATCAGCGCGGTCAGCTGTTCGCCGTAGAGCACGGCGGACAGGATCGCGGTCACGGTGACGCCGCCGGCGCCCCAGATGCCGTACGCGACGCCGATCTTCATGCCGAGCCGCAGGCAGACCGCAAGGAAGGCGAACGCGGCGACGTAGCCGGCGACCACCAGTGCGTACCAGGCGGGCTGGTCGAGGGCGGCCTTGAGGGCGAGGGTCGCCGCGACCTCGCTGCCGATCGCGGCGGTGAGCATGAGCCACTTCTTCATGGGGTCTCACTTTCGGTGGTGAGGGAGCGGATCAGCTCGACGACGGCTTCGCGATCGGCGGAGCCGGGCGGGAAGACCCCGGTCGCCTCGGCCGCCCAGAGACCGTCGGCCGCGAGGCGGGCGACGGTCAGGGCTGCCCGGGTACGGCCGTCGAGGCCGGCCGGCAGGTCGAACCAGCGGCCCATCCGCTCCAGCCACGGCCCGGCGAGGCTGGGACGGTATGCGGCCTCGGTGTAGACGGCGTATTCGCCGCGGGAGTCGGAGCCCTGGGCGGCGACCTCCGCGTAGGCCCGGATGCGTTCCGCCGGCGTCGCGTCGGCCAGGGCGCCGCCGAGGGTCTCCGCCATCGCCTGCTCCAGGCTGGCCGCCGCGTGGTCGACGATGGCCAGCATCAGCGCCTCCCGGCTCGGGAAGTGGTACATCAGGCCGGGCTTGGTGATGCCGGCCTCCCGGGCCACGGCGTCGAGGGTGATGTCGGCGCCGTCCGGCCCGCGCAGCAACCGCAGGGAGGCATCCAGCAGCGCCGTCCGCTGGCTCGGTCTCATCCGGGTTACTTTACCTTCCGAAAGGTAAAGTTATAACGGTCGGGTCTGCCCGAACCGCCCTTGCCGGCGTGCCTGGCGGCGTACCCTGACCTGGGTGAAGTCCGCGCCGACGGTGAAAACCCCGGCCGACGGCCGACCGCGCGACCGGGGGCGCCGGTCGCGGATCCTGGCCCTGGTGATCTGCCTGGGCATGATCGGCACCGGGCTGGCCGTGGTCGCGCTGCAGCGCACCGACGAGGACCGGCTCAGCCGGGCCCTCGACCAGCGGACCACGATGGTCGCGCATACCCTGACCGCCGAGATGCGGCGCTACAGCACCTCCCTGCTCGACCTGGCCGGCGCGGTCGGCGCCCAGGCGCAGCTCGCGACGCAGGAGTTCGAGGCGATCACCGCGGCGACCGACCAGCAGCGGCTGCCCGGGGCCACCGGGGTCGCCCTGGTCGTGCCCGCCACCGGCGCGGAGGTTCGCCGGGTGCAGGCCACCTGGCGCCGCGCCGGCAGCCCGGAGCTGCGGCTGCGGCCCGCGCCGGGCCACTCCTCCGGGCACCTGTTCGTCGTTCTGAGCCGGGCCATCGACAGCACCGGATCGAGCGCGGGCGCGGACCTGTCAGCGTCGCCCGAGGCCGCTGCCGCCCTCAGCCAGGCCCGCGAGGGCCATCAGGTCGCGATCAGCGCCGGCTACCGGCTGGCCCAGGACGCGGAAGTGCCCGAAGGCGAGCAACAACTGGGACTCCTGCTCGCCGCGCCGGTGTACGCCACCTCCCCCTCGGCAAGCGACGGCGGGCAGTTCCGCGGCTGGATGGTGATGGCGCTGCGGGGCGGGGACTTCCTGCGGGACGCGATCGGCCGGATCGCCGGGAACGCCGTCGCCGTCACGCTCTCCGACCCGGAGACCGGCGCGACCGCCCCGGTCGGGCGCCGGCTGCCGGCGGCCGAGATCGACAAGAGCCGACCCGCCCGTACGGTGCCGATCGTCGTGCCGCAGCGCACCTGGCAGGTCACCGTCGCGCCCACCGACCAGGTCCTGCCCGACGCCGACCTGCACCTCGACGTCGTCGCCGCGCTGATCGGCACCCTCATCACGGCGTTGCTCGCCGCGCTGACCGGCGCGGTGGTCAACTCCCGGAACCGCGCGCTGCGGCGGGTCGACGTCGCCACCGCCGCACTGCGCGACGACATCAGCCGGCGCGAGGCGGTAGAGCAGCAACTGCGCCGCCGCGAGGAGGAACTGGTCGGTTTCGCCGGCATCGTCGCCCACGACCTGCGCAGCCCGCTGGCCCGCATCACCGGCTACGCCGACTTCCTGCGCGAGGAGGCCGCGCCCCGGCTCGAACCGGCGCACCGCGACTTCCTCGACCGCCTCTACGGCGGTGCCCGGCGCATGCAGTCGCTGATCGACGACCTGCTGAACTACGCCACCGCGGACAACCAGACGCTGCTGCGCCGGCAGGTCGACCTGAACCGGCTGGTGGCCGAGGTGATCCGGGACCGGGTGAACGGCCACGACGCCCAGCAGCCGGCGATCGTACTCTGGCCGCTGCCCACCGTGGACGGCGACCCGGTCCTGCTGCACCAGGTCCTCGACAACCTCATCGGCAACGCCCTGAAGTACACCCGCGCCGGCCAGGACCCGCGCATCGAGATCAACGGTACGCCGCAGGACGGCGGCGGCTACCGCATCGAGGTGGCCGACCGCGGCATCGGCATCCCGGCGGCACAGCGTGCGGCCGTCTTCACCCCGTTCACCAGGGCCGACGGCAGCCAGAACTACCACGGCACCGGGCTGGGGCTGGCCATCGTGCACCGCATCATCGAACGCCACGGCGGCGAGGTGGGGGTGGAGGCGAACCCCGGTGGCGGCAGCCTGTTCTGGTTCACCCTGCCGGCCACCGTCCCGCGGGAGCAGGCCACGCCCGTACCGGATCGGGCCGGCGCCGCCTGACCGCTACTGGCCGACGCGCCCGTCGATCCGCTCGCGCAGCAGATCCGCGTGACCCAGGTGGCGGGCGTACTCATGGACCATGCCGACCAGCACGTCGCGCAGCGACATCGACCCACCACCGCTGCCGTGCTGGTTCAGGGGATCGTCGCCGGTGATGTCGAGACCGGGCGCCTCGGCCACGAACCGCGTCGCGAAATCCACCTCCGCCCGCCAGGCGTCCCACGCCTGCGCGACGACCCGGGGGTCGGCAACAGCGCCGTCGAAATCACCGTCGCGGTCGGTGTCGGAGCAATACAGCCGGGGCACGTCCTGTCCGGCCATCAGCACCCGGAAGGTCGCACGCTCCACTTCGGCCAGATGACGCACCAGCCCCAGCAGCGACATCGTCGACGGCTCGACGGAACGCCGCGCCATCGCCTCCGCATCGAGACCCGAACACTTCATCTCCAACGTGAGGCGGACACAGCGCAGGGTCTCGACCATCGTGGCGCGCTCGTCGCCCAGCGTCGGCCCGTTCTCACGCGGGTCGTCGTCGGAAGGCCTGCCGTCCGCGGTGAACATGTCGGCTCGTCGGGTCGTCGCCATGGCCGCCATCATCGGCGGCGCGCAGCACGCCGACAACCGATTAACGACGACCCGACCCTGCCGCCTTGGTCGCGGCTCGGCCTCGATTGCCGGAACTCCCCACGTTTACCGCTCTGCTTCCCTATCAGTCGCATACTTCGGCCATGCCTTCACGTACGTCTGTGGCGCTGCACTTCGTGGAGAAGGGCGCCGGGGTCCCCATGCTGGCGCTGCACGGGTGGACGCCCGACCACCGCCTGATGCTCGGCTGCCTCGAACCGGTCTTCGCCGCGCGCGCCGGCTACCGCAGGCTGTATCCCGACCTGCCGGGCATGGGCCGCTCGCCGGCCCCGCCGTCCATCGCGAGCTCCGACGACGTGCTGGCCGCGGTCCTGGACTTCGTGGACGACACGGTGGGCGACACGCCGTTCCTGCTCGCCGGCGAGTCCTACGGCGGCTACCTCAGCCGCGCCCTGGCCCGGGCCCGGGCCGGCCAGATCCTCGGCCTGGCCCTGATCTGCCCGATCGGCACCGCCGTCGAGCCGGCCGGGCGCACGGTCCCCGGCCGCGAGACCCTGCGCCCGGATCGGGACCTGGTCGCCGCGCTGGACGACCGCACCGCCGGGGAATTCGCGGAGACGTCGGTCGTGCAGACACCCGAGACGGTACGGCGCTTCCGCGACGAGATCATGGTGGGAATCGAGCTCGGCGACCCCACCGCACTGAACCGCATCCGCCAGAATTGGGTCCTCACCGGCTCCCCGGAGGACGGCGCGCCTTTCGCCCGGCCGACGCTGATCCTCACCGGACGCCAGGACGCCACCGTCGGCTACGTCGACCAGTTCGCGTTGCTGCCACACTATCCGCGCGCGACGTTCGTCACCCTCGACGTAGCGGGACACAACCTGCAGATCGAGCAGCCCGGGCTGTTCGCCGCACTGGTGCACGAGTGGCTCGATCGGGTCGAGGCCGAGTCCGCACCGAGTCGCTAGGCGTTGGGAGGCGGTTCCGCCCTCAGCGGTCCACTATGCGGGCACCACGTCCAGCTGATGAGCCCCGTCCCGCATTCCGGCACGGTAACCACATCCTAAGCATCCGGTCCCACATCCCGGACCACAACTTCGCAAAACTGCGTATATCGCCGCCGGCGGTCGCGACCTTGATGCGTGACTCCGCCGAGCACACCCTTGGCCTCCAAGATCCACGAACCGGCCGCCCGAAGTCTGGTGCAGCCAGGTCTGGTGCAGCCGGGTCCGGTGCAGCCGGGTCCGGTGCAGCCGGGTCCGGTGCAGCCGGGTCCGGTGCAGCCGGGTCCGGTGCAGCCGGGTCCGGTGCAGCCAGACAGCCATGAACCGGGCACCGCAGCCGCCGGAAACGCAGTCGCTCAGGATCCCGCAACCACGCCACGCCAGTCCCACGGCCACGCCACGCCGGGCCTGGCGTGAACCGGTACCGGCGCCCACAGCCCGCCCACCGATGAGAGCCCGATGCTCGACCCCTTCCGCCCGATACCCCCTAGGGGTATATTCGTGCGGACAGGGAGGCTCGACATGGAGAATCACGCACACCGCGAGACCGCAGCGGAGCACGACGGCCATCAGCACGCAGCCGAGCACACGACGGCGGGTCCCACAACGAGCGAGCACACGACGGCCGGGCACGCAACGAGTGGGCACGCAACGAGTGGGCACACAACGACCGGACACACGGCGACCGGACACACGGCGACCGGGCATACGGCGACCTGGGCCACGACGACCTGGGCCACCGCGGCCCAGGCGACCCTGCATTGCCTCACCGGCTGCGCCATCGGCGAGGTGCTGGGCATGGTGATCGGGACGACGCTCGGCCTGCACAACGCCGCGACGGTCGTGCTGTCGATCGCGCTGGCGTTCGTCTTCGGTTACGCGCTGACCATGCGTGGCGTGCTGCGCGCCGGGGTCGACCTGCGGACGGCGTTGACGATCGCGTTTGTCGCCGACACCGTGTCCATCGCGGTCATGGAGTTGCTGGACAACGCGGTCATCGTCGCGGTGCCCGGCGCGATGGACGCCGGCCTGACCAGTTGGCTCTTCTGGGTGGCATTGGCCGGTTCGCTGGTGGTCGCGTTCCTGCTCACGACGCCGGTCAACCGCTGGATGATCTCCCGGGGCAAGGGCCACGCGGTCGTGCACGGATACCACCACGGTCACTGACCCGCAGGGCGGCTCAACCCTTCGGTACGAGGGCGGGGTCCGGCCACGACAGCGACGTGGTCACCGGCAGGTCGGGGCGGCGGCGGCCCAGGTCGCGGCCGATCCGAGCGCCGGACGGGTCGACCACGACCACCCGGCGCACCCGGGCGAGGTCCAGGCCGGGCAGCACCGCGCGGCGGGCGACGCGCAGCAGGGCGCGGGGCCGGACGACCGAGTAGCCGCGCAGGAAGACACGTTCGTGGGCGGCCTGTGGAATCCGCCGCAGATACCGTAAGAGGGCCTCCGGTCCCGGCGCCGGCAGCGTGACCGCCACCTGTTGGGCGCCGGACAGGATCCGTTCCGGCACGGTGACGACCAGGAGCCGCCCGAGGCGGAGCAGCCATTGGCGGCTCTCGGCGGCGCCCAGTTCGTGGACCGTCAGATCGTCGCCGGGGCCGCGCCGGGCCGGCCACGGCTCGGCGGTGATCAGGTCCACGCCAATCCCCCGCTGCGCCATCTCGTGCACGAACGCCTGGGCGTGCTCGGCTCGCCTCGGGTCAACGCTCACCACGACGACCCGATCCGCCACGACAGGGCCGGGGACGGCGGCGGGGGTAGGGCCAGCGGCGGGAACGGCGGCGGGGGTGGGAACGGCAGCGAAGGCGGAGGCAGGACCAGCAGCAGAGGTAGGAACGGCAGCGAAGGCGGAGGCAGGGCCGGCGGCGCGGGCAGCGGCGGGGGTGGGAACGGCGGCGGGGGTGGGAACGGCGGCGGGGATGGGCGCGTAGACCTGGCGGAGCTGGGCCGCCACGGCCGCGGCGCCGTAGCGGGCCGCCAGCATCGCGCGGGCCCGCGGCAGGTCCAGCGTGTCGAGCCGGCCGCGCAGGAGCCGGTAGCCGGCGGCGATGACCTCGGGATCGTCGCCGGGTTCGATGAGCAGGCCCGCGTACTGTTCCACCCCGGCCAGAGTCTCCCGCGGGCCCTGGCTGCGGGCGACCAGCACGGGCGTACCGGTGGCGACCGCCTCGACCACCGTCATGCCGAAGGTTTCCAGTTTGCTGGCGTGCACCAGCAGGTCGTGGTCGTGCATCAGGGCGGTCACGCCCGCCGGCGGCACCGCCGGGCGGCGGGTGATCCGGTCGCCGAGCCCTAGGTCGGCGATCCGCCGGTCGAGGGTCTCCTCCAGCGGTCCCGATCCCACCAGGGTCAGGGTGACCCGCGGGTCCTCGGCGGCGATGCGGGCGAAGCCGTCGACGAGGGTCAGCACGCCTTTGTGCGCCATCAGCCGGCCGGCATACAGCCAGCGGGACAGCTCGCGGGGCCGCCGCGGGCGCATCGTGAACCGGTCGAAGTCGATGGCGTTCGGGACGATCCGCAGCTTGTGCGCGTGCTCGGGGAAGTAGCCGCTGAGCTGGTCGTGCAGGTATCCGCCGACGCAGAGCAGCACGTCGGCGCGCGCCAGCATCTCGGCGTACTGCTGGCGGGCGCCGGGCTGTTCGAAGACCTTGGGCAGGAATGTCGCGTGCTCCGTCACCACGATCCGGGCGTCCGGGCGGGCCAGCGCGGCGGCTACGACCCCGCCCAGCATGCCGGTGTGGGCGTGCACCACCGGCGCCTCGATGCGTCCCGTCGGCAGGGTGGCTCGCAGCGCCCGTACCTGGGCCTCGGCGAACGCCGGGTAGCCGCGGCCCGCCGCGGTGGGCACCGCCACCCGGGTCAGCTCGCCCTCGGCCGTGTCGAGCACGACGGCGTGGCCGGACCGGGCCGCCTGGCGTTCCGCGGCCACGCCGACGAGGTTGCCGGCTAGCCCTGTCGGGGAGTAGTACCAGTTCTGGGTGTGCAGGATCGCGACGCGGTCGTGGTCCGGGCCGACTGCGGCGGTCGCGGCCTGGACGAAGGCACCCGCGTACGGGTCGTCCGGCGACGGATACCACGGTGTCAGCACGGCCAGATCGGCGGCCGCGGTGCGCCGGCCGGGCTCGGGTGACGGCTCCAGACGGACGGACACTCCGGGGCGGCGGCGGCCCACCGACCACGCTACCGCCAGTGCTTCCGGGTCACCGGCGATCAGGATGTCGCCGTCGCGCAGCGGGCCGCCGTCGGCCAGCAGAAGCAGGCGGGCCGCGCGGGGGGTGCTCAGCCGATGCACCGTCACCGCCGGCGCGAACGCGGCCGCCGCCCATTCGGGCCGGTCGGCGATGAGCAGGGTGACCCGGGCGCCGCTCGCGGCGAGGTTCCGGGTGTGCTCGACGGCCGCGCTGACCCGACGGGTGCCCAGCGCGAGGTAGACCGTCGCTGTCACCGTTGCGGGGACCCGGCTGCGGCCGACGGGGACGAGTCCGCGACAGGCGGAGACCCGGCCGCGACAGGCGGAGACGAGGCCGCGACAGGCGGAGACGAGGCCGCGAAAGGCACGGACGAGGCCGCGAAAGGCTGGGACCCTGCCGCGGCAGGCGCCGGTCGCGGCAGGCTGACCGCTTCGTACAGCTCTTCCAGGCGGCTCGTCTGCTTGTCGAGGTCGAAGTGGGCTTCCACGTGCCGGCGTGCCTGCCGTCCCAGGCGATCCCGGAGCTCGTCGTCGGTGAGCACTTGACGGATGGCCGCCGCCAGCGCGGCGCGGTCGCCCTCCCGGCAGAGCAGGCCGGTCTCGCCGTGCACCACCGCTTCCGGGATGCCGCTGTGGTAGGTCGAGATCGTCGGCAGGCCCATGCTCCCGGCCTCCAGGATCGTGGTCGGCAGCCCCTCGGTGTCGCCGTTGGGTGCCGTCTTCGACGGGGAGACGAAGACCTTCGACTCGGCCAGCGAACGGCGCACCACCGTGGCGTCCCGGGCGCCCAGGAACGTCGCGTCCAGGCCCAGTTCCGCGGCCCGGATGCGGATCGACTGCTCCAGCGGTCCCGCGCCGATGAGCAGGACCCGGGGGCGCAGGTCCGGGATCATCCCGACCGCCTCCACCAGATCGTCGATGCCCTTCTTCTCGACGAAGCGCCCGACGAAGACGATGTCCCACTTCGGCGGCACCGGGGCCGGCGCGGCGGCGATCGGCACCCCGGTGTGGTGCACGCGCACCTTCGCGGGGTCCGCGCCGAGCTCTATCGCCCGGGCCCGGATGAATTCCGACACCGCGATGACAAGGGCGGCCCGGTCGAAGGCCGCGCGCAGGTGCCTGCGGTGCCGCGCTCCCCGCAGGCCCGGCCGGCGGGCCTGGCTCGTCACGTCGAGGCCGTGCACGGTGATGACCAGCGGGATGCCGAGCCGGACGGCGGCCCGGCTGACGAGCCGGCCGTCGCCCGCGAAGTGTGCGTGGATCACCGCCGGGCGCAGGCCGGCCAGCAGCCGGTGCAGCCGCGGTGATCTCCCGGTCAGGCGGAGCAGGACCCAGCCGAGCCGGCCCCCGGCGGTGTCCGGGTAGGCGATGGCGTCCGTGTCCGCGGCGATCGGCGACTCGACCTTGACGGCTCCCACGTAGGTCGGGCGCCAGCGGGTCAGCGCGCCGCCCTGGTTCCGGATGAACGTCTCGGAGGCGGGCAGCAGGCAACTACGCCAGATCGCGACCGTTCTACGCTCGGACGCCGTCACGGGTCAGCTCCTCACCGCGGTCCGCACCTGTCGGCGGCCGCAGGATCCCATCATGGCCGACGTTCGCCGCCGCGGCGGCACGCTGCCCGCGGCGGCGGCCGAGCACCAGGTCGCGGAGGCGGGCGCGCAGCTTCGGCGGGATGAGCCAGATCTGCACGAAGGTCAGGTAGTCGGTCGCGCCGGGTCGGCCGTGCCGGCGCGCCTCGCGCAGCAGCATCCCGAAGACCCGGGCGCTGCGGGTCGGCGCGGCCATCGAGCTGATCACGCTCATGACCAATGCCGCGTACGCCCGCGGGGTGACCAGGTGGCGGCTGCGCCGCAGCCAGGCGAGCTGGTCCTCCCAGGGCGAGTTCAGGGTGATCCGCGGCCGGTTCTCGTCCTGGTGGAAGATCACCAGCGGCTCGGCCGCGAAGACCAGCTCGATGTCCTCGTGGTGGACCGCCCGCAGCACCCAGTCGAGTTCCTGCATCCGGCGCAGCCCGACGGTGAACGGCTCCCGGCGCAGCAGCACGGTCGGCGCCATGATCGTCGACGTCTGGATGAAGCCGTCGCCGTAGAACAGCCCGCGGCGCACGGTGAGATATTCGCTCACCGGCTCGCCCGGGGCCGGCAACCGGCGCGGCAGCACCGAGTCGGCGCGCGGGGTGCGGTTGATCAGCCGGCTGGCCACCACGGGCATTGCGGTCTTCGCGGCCCCGGCGGCGGCGAGCTGCACCGCGAGCTTGTGCGGCATCCACTCGTCGTCGTCGTCCAGCAGCGCCGTCCAGGGGGCGCGGGCCGCGCGGACGCCGACGTTGCGCGCGTTCGGCGCGCCACCCGGCTCCGGCACCACCACGACCCGCAGCCGGGCATCGGTGATCAGGGCCAGCGCGCGGCTCGTCGTCTCGTCCGGTCCGTCGATCACCACGATGACCTCGATGGCGCTGACCGTCTGCGCCAGCGCGCTGCGGACCGCCCGCGTCACCAGCTCCGGCCGGAACCGGGTCGGCACGACCACGCTGACTTCGGGCAGGCTATCCATGACAAACCTCTCCACACAGCAATGAGGACGAGACACCGCAATGAGAACGAGCGCATTGGCGTGACCGAATCACCGCGCGGTCGCATCGGGAACGCCAAGGGCCGCGACACGGATGCAAGGTACGGCTCGTGAAAGGCGCCCGGATGAATAGCCGGTGGCGAACTCACGTAGTTCGGCCAAGCACTGCCCCGGTCCGAACAGCGGCGGCGAACCGCACGAAAACCGCCGGGACACACCCGCCGTCAGGCCTGCTGAGCTGCTGAAAGTCGGCTTTCCGGGTAACGCGGCACGGCGGCGCACCGGCCCCGCCCACCAGGCGTCGGCAAATTCCCGGTAAACGGGAAAGGACAGCGGATCGCACCTGCGCCCAACACCGCGCTGCCACCGGTTGAATATCCGTCGCCCGCCCATTTCTGCGCCGCTGACGTCGCCCCGGACCGGCCTATACACTCGCCGACGTTCGAGCAGAGTTACGTTCGAGCAGTGTGAGGTTCGAGCAGGGGACGAAAGCCGGGGAAGCCGCAGATGACACTCGACGATGCCACCGCCGAATCCGGCGCCGGCCGCCGCGTCGTGATGCTGGTCGACAACGGCGTCGAGGGGGACTCCCGGGTGCAGAAGACCGCCCTGTCGGCCGCCGAGGCGGGCTGGGACGTCATCCTGCTCGGCTGTTCCCCCACCGATGCCCCGCAGCAGTGGCGGCTCGGCCCGGCCCAGGTGCGACTGCTCCCGATGCACGCGGCGCCCGCCGCCGCCGGCCGGCCGCCCGCGACCGGGCGCCTGCGCGCACGCCTGCTCGCCCGCGGCGGACCGCTGCTGCGGGCGGCGCGCTGGGCACGACGGCCCGTGGAGTACGCGCAAGTGTGGTTCTGGCGCGCGGCCATGGGCGACCGGTCCTGGCGGCGGCTGGAGCCGGGCCTGTGGAACTACGAGCGGGCCTTCGGCCCGGTCATCGACGGGCTGGCACCGGATCTGATCCACGCGCACGACTTCCGGATGCTGGGCGTGGGCGCGCGGGCGGCGGAGCGGGCCCGGGCCGCCGGCCGTCCGGTCAAGCTGCTCTGGGACGCGCATGAGTTCCTGCCCGGCGCCAAGCCCCGGCGTGCCAATGCGCGCTGGCTGCCCGCCCACCTCGCCCACGAGCGGGAATACGTGCCGTCCGCGGACGCGGTGGTGACCGTCTCCCCCGCGCTGGCCGACCTGCTGCAGCGTCAGCATCACCTGGCCGAGCGGCCGACCGTGGTGCTCAACGCCCCGGCGGTCACCCCGCATCCGCCGGCGGACACCGGGCCGGTTCCGGACCTGCGACGGCTGTGCCGGGTCGACGACGGGACCCCGTTGCTGGTCTACAGCGGATCGGCGACGGCCCAGCGCGGGCTGGGCACCGTCGTGGCGGCGCTGGCCCGGCTGGACGGCGTACACCTGGCGCTGGTCGTCGGTGACCCCGCCACGCCGTACCTGCGGCAGTTGCTCGCCGCCGCGGCCCGGCTCGGGGTCGCCGACCGGGTCCACACCGTGCCCTACGTGCCGCACTGGCAGGTGCCGGCCCTGCTGGCCGCGGCCGACGCCGGGGTCATCCCGATCCACCACTGGCCGAACCACGAGATCGCCCTGATCACGAAGTTCTTCGAGTACTCACACGCCCGGCTGCCCATCGTGGTCAGCGAGGTGCGCACCATGGCCGGGACCGTCCGCGCCACCGGGCAGGGCGAGGTGTTCCGGACCCGGGACGCGGCCGACTTCGCGCGGGCGGCCCGGGCCGTGCTGGCCGACCCGCGGCGCTACCGGGCTGTCTACGACGGGCCGGACAGTCCGCTGCCGGCGTGGACGTGGGAGGCCCAGGCGGCGCTGCTCGACGCGCTTTACCGCAGGTTGCTGGCGGGCGACCAGACGATCAAGGAGGCCACCACCCGATGAGCGTGCCCGACGTCAGCATCGTGGTGCCGGTCTACAACACCATGCCCTACCTCACCCGGTGTCTGACCTCGCTGGTGGAGCAGACCATCGGGCTGGACCGGATCCAGATCGTCGCCGTGGACGACGGCTCGACCGACCGCAGCGGTGCGGAGCTGGACCGGTTCGCGCAGCGGTATCCGGCGGCCTTCACCGTCATCCACCAGGCCAACTCCGGCGGCCCGGCCGGGCCGTGCAACCGCGCGCTGGAGGTCGCGACCGGCCGCTACGTCTTCTTCGTCGGCTCCGACGACTATCTCGGCCCGGAGGCGCTGCGCCGGCTGGTCACCGCCGCCGACACGTACGGCTCCGACGTGGTGCTGGGCAAGGTCGTCGGCGTCCACAGCCGGCACATCTACCAGGACATCTTCGCCCGCGACGAGCCCGACCTCGACCTGTTCGACTCCCCGCTGCCGCGCTCGCTGGCCAACACCAAGCTGTTCCGGCGCGAGCTGCTCGACAAGCACGCCATCCGGTACCTGGAGGACATGCGGATCGGCAGCGACCTGCCGTTCACCCTGGAGGCGTGCTACCGGGCCCGGCGCATCTCGGTGCTGGCCGACTACGAGTACTACTTCGCCGTCCGGCGGTTCAGCGCCACGAACATCACCTATCTCAGCCGTCCCGTGGAGCGGCTGCGGACGGTCGAGGCGGTCATGGCGTTCGTCGCCAAGCTGATCGGGCCCGGCCCGCAACGCGACGCGATCATGCTGCGCCGCTTCGACCACGAGGTGGCCCGGCTGCTGGAGGACGACCTGCTGCTGCTGGACCGCGACGTCCAGCGGCAGGTCCACGAGGGCGTGGGCCGGCTGGTCACCGACCACCTCACCGACGGCATCGCCGGCCGGCTGGGCGCCGAGGCCCGGATCAGGATGGCCCTGACCCGCGACGGTGACGTCGACGACCTGCTCGCCGTGATCCGCCGGGACGCGCGGACCGGTGCGCCGGCCACCCTGGTCGAGGACGGCCGGCGGTACGCGATGTATCCCGGCTTCCGCGACCCGGAACGCCGGTTGCCGGACTCCAGCTTCGAGGTGACCGCGGACCCCGACTGGGCGGCCCGGCTCGACGCGACCGGGCTCGCCTGGGAGGCCGACGAGCGCGGCCGGCGGGTGCTGACCATCACCGCGCGTACGCCCGTCGCCGACCTGGCCGCCCTCGGGGCGGACCGGATCGCGGTGAGCGCGGAGCGGATCCGCGGCGACGTCAGGGTCGTCGGCAGCGACGCCACCGGCACCACCGTACGGGTCAGGTTCCCGGCGGCGGACCTGATCGCCGCCAGCGCACCCACCGGCCAGCGCCGAATCGTCTCCGCCCAGGCCGGCGCATACGATGTCGACCGGGCATTGGGTGCCGCGAGCGCCACCGGGGCGGCCGGCGCGATGGCGCTGCGCGCACCCGGGCTGCGCGGTCTCCGGCCGCTCGTGGTCCGCAGCGGCGCCCGGTTCTCCGCGGTGACCTGCACCATCGACGGCTCCGGCCGGCTTATGATCTCCGTGGTGCCGGTGACGGCGCAGCGGGTCGGCGCCCACCTCCGCAGCAGGCTGCGCAGGCACGGCTGAGCGTACGTACCGGCAAGTGCCTGCTTCCCGGGCACCACCCGCTCTCCTAGGGTCAATATGGGATGGCGGCACCGGCCGTCGGAAAGAGGGATCCTCATGGCTCGCATCACCGTCATCGGCGGCACCGGGTACGCCGGGGCGTCCATCGTCCGCGAGGCCGCGGCCCGCGGTCACGAGGTCACCGCGTACAGCCGCTCCGCGCCCGCCGAGCCTGCGCCGGGCGTGCGGTACGAGCAGGGCTCCATGCTCGACGACGAGGTCCGGGCCCGCGCGGTCGAGCAGGCCGACGTCGTGGTGTCCGCCCTGTCGCCGCGCGGCGAGCTGACCCGCGAGCTGCTCTCCGTCGACACCCGCCTCGGCGAGCTGGCCGCGGCGGCCGGCGTGCGCTTCGGCGTGGTGGGCGGCTACAGCTCGCTGCGGCCGGCGCCGGGCGCGCCCCGCTTCGCCGACGGTGACCTGCCGCCCGAGTTCGCCGCCGAGGGCCGGACGATGGCCGCCGTCGCGGACGCCCTGCTGTCCGCGTCCGAGGGGCTCGACTGGTTCTACGTCAGCCCGGCGGCGCAGTACGGTGCCTTCGCCCCGGGCGAGGCCACCGGCGCGTACCGCCTCGGCGGCGACGTCGCGATCGCCGACGCCGACGGCAAGTCGGTCATCTCCGGCGCCGACTTCGCCTCCGCCGTCGTCGATGAGATCGACAATCCCAAGCATCACCGGGCGCACTTCTCGGTCGCCTACTGAGCCGCGAACGCCTAGGTCGTGTTTCACAAGGGGCCCGCCGCAGCCCGGCGCCCTGATGAAACACGACCTAGACCGGGAGGAGATCCGCGGCGCCGACGAGGGTGAGGATCTGCACCACGGCCACGCTGACCGCGGTGATCCGCAGGGCCACGCGCCGGTGGGTGGCGATGCGGTGGGTGACGATGAGCGCGCCCGCCCCGGTCGCGTCCAGCAGGGTCACGGCCGCCAGGTCGAGGTTGACGCCGGTCACGTCACCGCGGTTGAGCAGCGCCATGAGGGATTCGCGGAGCTGGGGTGCGTGTCCCATCTCCAGTTCCCCCCGGATGGCCACCTCCACCGTTCCCGAGCCGTTGGCCTGGATGTCCAGCACCGGCAGCCCCTCCCCCTGGGTCGATGGACCCGCGCATACCCATGATCGCCCCATTCAAACCCGCGGCGGCATCCTGATCGCGTTGGGGGTGAACCGGGCCCGGTAGGCGGAGGCGCTGAGGCCGTGGTGGGCGCGGAACCGGCGGGCGAAGTAGTTCTGGTCGGGCCAGCCCACGGACCCGGCGAGCGATGGGCCTGAACGGCCGCCACAGCGCCGCGCTTCTGAGACTATGAACCGATATACACCATGAGTCCGGTAAGTGTTGATACCGGGTCGGGCTGAAGGGGCGACCATGGTAGCTGGGGCGTTGTGGGCACAACGCTGGCTTCGCGGAACGGACACGATGCGGGGGCAGGTTCGTACCCTGTTCCTCGGCGTTCTGCTGCTTTGGCCCGCGTTCGGCCTGTGGGGCCTGCACGGTTCCCGGCCCGGGCTGGCCTGGCCGGCGGTGGTGACCGCGCTCGCGGTGGTGGGGTGGCTCTACGCCGGCTATCGCCGGCAGCGCTTCCCCGTCTGGAGCTGGATCTTCGAGGGCGCCGGGGTGGCTCTGGTCGCCGCGGCCTCCGAGTACGGCCCCACCATCGGCCTGTGTTTCGTCTGGGTCAGCTTCCGCGCCCTGTACGGCGGGCTGCGCGAGAAGATCCTCGGAACGGCCGTGGTCTGCGGGATCATGGCCACCGGCTCCCTGGTGTTCGACGTCCGGCCGGGCGTCGCCATTCCGCTGTTCTTCACCGCGCTGATCTCCCTCGCGGTCAGCCACGTGCTCGCGCGGGGCAGCAGCGCCCGCGACCGGTCGGCCGACCGGGAGGGCACGCTGGCCTCCGCCGGCGCCGGGCTGGTCGCCTCGACGACCCGGGCCGAGGCGATGGACGTGACCCTGGGCGCCGCGCTCAGCATGGACCGCGCCGCGAGCGCGGCCCTCATCATGACCGTCACCGGGCCTTCGCTGCACGTGATCGCGGCGGCCGGGGACGTCGGGCCCGAGGCCTACGGCTGGGTCACCGAGCTGACGAGGCTGCCACCGGAGGCCAGGGCCGCGCTGCGGCCGGGCGGATGCGCGGTGGTCACCGACGAGACCGCCGCCGAGGTCGCCGAGGTCCTGCGGCTGCCGCCGAACGCCATGATCATGCTCGCGCCGATGGCGGCGCACGGCGACGCGTTCGGCCTGCTGGTGGTGGCCCTCGACCGGCGGCCGACCGATGATCTGTCGGCGTCGGTGATGACCCTGGCGGACGAGTCGGCGCTCACCCTCGACCAGTTGCTGAGCCGGTCCCGGCTGAGCATCGTGGTCGAGCACTCCGCCGACGCGCTGATCCTCGCCGGCGAGTCGGGCATGATCCGGTTCGTGAACCCGGCGGCCGAGATGATGCTGGCGTGCCCCAGCGAGGAGCTCGTCGGCTCGAAGCTCTGGCCGCTGGTGCACGAGAGCGATGTCACCGCGCTGCGCGAGGTCGTGTCGTCGTTCACCCGGCCGACGCCGGTGCCCTGCCGGATCCGCGGACGCGAGCACGCCGAGTGGACCGACGTGGAGGCGCTGGTCGAGTACGTGAGCGAGCACGACGGCTCGCGGAGCATCGTCTTCACCGCGCGGGACGTCTCCGAGCGGCACCGGCTCGAACTGGAACTGCGGCACGCGCAGAAGCTCGAATCGGTCGGCCGGCTCGCCGCCGGCATCGCGCATGAGATCAACACGCCGATCCAGTTCGTCGGGGACAACGCCCGCTTCCTGGAGACCGCGTTCACCGACCTGGACCGGCTGCTCGCCGCGTACCGCGAGCTGGTGTCGGCCGCGCAGGCGAACGGCGACATCGAGACCACCCTGCGGGACGTCAACGCGGTGGCGACCGAGATCGACATCGAGTTCGTGATGGAGGAGGTGCCGACCGCCATCTCGCAGACCCTCGAGGGCATCAGCCGGGTGGCGAACATCGTCCGCGCGATGAAGGCGTTCGGCCATCCCGGCACGGAGGAGAAGAGCCGGGCGGATCTCAACGAGGCGATCAAGAACACCATCGTGGTCGCCAACAACGAGATCAAGTACATCGCCGACGTCGAGACCGACCTCGGTGACCTGCCGCTGGTGTACTGCCATCTCGGCGACATCAACCAGGTGGTGCTCAACCTGGTGGTCAACGCCGCGCACGCGATCGGTGCCGCGGATCGCGGCCACGGCACGATCCGGGTCAGCACCCGCACGGACGACGGGTTCGCCGTCATCGAGGTCGCCGACACCGGTACGGGGGTGCCCGCGGAGATCGCCGACAAGCTGTTCGACCCGTTCTTCACCACCAAGGAGGTGGGCACGGGCACCGGGCAGGGGCTCGCGCTGGTGCGCACCCTGGTGACCGACCGGCACGGCGGCACCATCGACTTCACCAGCACCATCGGGGTCGGCACCGTCTTCACGGTACGGCTGCCGGTGGCCGGCCTCGAGGAGCTGCCGATGAACACCGAACTCGCGGAGGTGTCCCCGTGACACCGGGCGGTGCCGTGTCCGAGCGGCCACACATCCTGTTCGTCGACGACGAGCCCCGCATCCTGGGCGGCCTGCGCCGCATGCTCAGGACCTACCGGGACCGCTGGGACATGTCCTTCGCCGAGGGCGCCGAGGCCGCCCTGGCCGCGCTCCGGGAACGGCCGTGCGACGTGATCGTCTCCGACTACCGCATGCCCGGGATGAACGGCGCGCAGCTGCTGGAACGGGTGCGGCTGGAGTATCCGGGCACCGCCCGGGTGATCCTCTCGGGCCAGACCAACGAGGACAACCTGCTCAGCATCATGGTGCTGGCCCACGAGTTCCTCACCAAACCGAGCTCACCGGAGCAACTGGTCGCCACCGTCGAACGGCTCATCGACGTCCGCGCGACCACCGGTACGGGCACCCGCCCGGACCGCCCCGACGTGCAGTCCCTGCCGAGCCCGCCGCACACGCTCATCGAGCTCACCGAGGCGCTGGACAACGACGAGGCGTCGGCGAGCTCCATCGGCGACATCATCGAGCAGGATCCCGCCGCCACCGCCAAGGTGCTGCAGTTGGTGAACTCGTCCGCGTACTCGATCAGCCGCAAGGTCAGCAACGTCGGCCAGGCGGTGTCCCTGCTCGGCATGCACACGGTTCGCGGACTGGTGCTGATGCACGACCTGATCCGCACGTTCGACGTCGCGGGCGGGCTGTCGGCCGAGTGGATGGACGAGCTGACCCTGCACTCGGTCGAGACGTCGCGGCTGTGCCGGATGTTCGGCGACGGCACCGACTGGGAGAGCAACGCCTTCACCGCGGGCCTACTGCACGAGGTGGGGCAGTTGGTCCTCGCGTCGACGCGAGGGCGCGAGTTCGCGCAGGCCCGCGACTCGTGGCGCGACCTTGAGGCGGAACCGGCCGACACCGCCTTCCTGTGCGTCACGGAATCGGCGATCATCGGCTTCTCACACATCGACGCGGGGGCCGATCTGCTGCGGTTCTGGGGCCTGCCGACCCCGGTGATCGAGGCGGTCGCGGGCCACGCGGCGACGGTCCAGCCGGGCGCGGTGGTCGACGCGCCCTCCGCCGTCGCACTGGCGCACATGGTGGTGGAGGCGGAGCTGGGTCCGGTGTGCGGGCCGGTCGGTGCGGCCGCGCTCGACGAGAATCAGCTCGACGAGCGGGCCCGCGAGGTGGTCACGCGGTGGCGGCGGGATCGGGCGCGGCACCGGCAGTGACGCCGCGCTCGTCCAGGACCATCAGCGGCTCGGCGACGCCGTCCTCCAGGGCGGCGAAGTTCTCCAGCCGCGTGATGAGGCTGAGGGTGACCTCCTGACCGGCGTTGACCAGCAGGGTTTCCGACAGGCTGTGCACGGCGACGGCCAGCACCATGCCGGGCTGCAGGTCGTGGAGCATGACACCGCGGATCGCACCGGCCGCCGCCGAGTCCGTTGCCGCGAATGCCTCCAGCAGCGCCGGGTCGTAGTGCTGGGCGCTGGCCCGCATCGTCGCGAGCGCGATCGTCGGCGACAGCCCGTGCAGCAGCAGCGCGTCGTGGTCCTGCACCAGCCGCAGCAGCCGTCCCCCGAACGGGATCCGGTCGCCGGAGACGGCCGACGCGGGCAGCCCCGAACCGTCGAATCCCTTACGGGAGTAGTGAATGCACTCGGCGACCTCGGCCATCCGGGGAATCGGCGAGATGAGTTGTTCCGCGACGGCGGGCATCTTGTCCACCATCGCCTGCTCCGCCGGGCTCAGCTCCACGCCGGAGTCGAGCTTGGCCGCCACGGACGGGGGCAACGACACGATGCCCAGCTGTGCCATCTCGACGGCGAGTTCGACCGCCCACCGGTTCTCCACCTCGACCCGATCCAGGATCGCGGACGCCACCCGCCGCATCCGGGCCGCCCGGCCGAACGCGGCCGGGCTGGCCAGCGACAGCACGTCGGACAGGGCCTTGACGCTGCCCTGCAGGGTGCTTTCCAGCAGTTCGCGTTCGGACACGATCAGCTCGTGCTGGGTCACGCAGTCGCGCAGGGCGGCCATCATGGTCTCCGGGTCGACCGGCTTGAGCAGCATCCGGTAGACGCGCCCCTTGTTCACGGTGACGGCGGCGTCGGCGAGGCTGGTGTGGCCGGTGAGCAGCATCCGGGTGCTGGTGGGCGCGGCCTTGGCCGCCGCGGCCAGGAACTCCGCGCCGTTGATGCCGGGCATCAGGAAGTCCGACACGATCACGGCGAACGGATTGTCCGGCTTGAGGGCGAACAGCCCGTTCGCGGCGCCGACCGCGGTCTCGACGGTGAAGTCGCGCCGCAGCTGCCGCCGGAGCCCGTCGAGCAGATTCGGCTCGTCGTCGACCAGCAGGATCCGAGGTTTGTCGACGACGGTCATGGGGTGCTCCTCGAACTTGTCCGAATTAGCCGAATATATCTCCTACTACGCTTTTCCGGACGGGATTCCCTCACTCCGGGGTCCCGTAGGTCAGCGACAGGGTGAAGACCGATCCGCTGTTGAGCACGGAGACCACCGCGACGTCCCCGCCCATCGCGCGGGCCAGCCGGCGGGCGATGAACAGCCCGAGCCCGGTGCCGCTGGTGCTCATCGTCATGGGGTCCTCGACCCGGTGGAACTTGTCGAAGACCTTGTCGAGCTGGTCGGCGGGAATGCCGCGGCCGTGGTCGCGGACGTCGACGTGCACCCGCGTCTCGTCGAGCCGCATGCCGACCGACACCTCGGTTTCCGGCGCGGAGTACTTGAGGCCGTTGCCGATCAGGTTGGCGAGCACCTGCAGGGCCCGGCCGTCGTCGCAGTGCGCCAGGACCGGCCCCGGCGGCAGCTCCAGCAGGACGCGATCGGAGCCGAGGTCCCGGGCCGCCTGGGTGGCCAGGGCGCAGAGGTCGTGGGTGCCCGCCGACACCTGCAACGAGACGTCGTCGGGGTTGTCGCCGAACCGCGAGGCGAGCAGCAGGTCCTCCACCAGCCGGGACAGGTGCCCGGCGCGGTCGCCGATGAGGTTCAGCGCGTCCAGGCGCTTCTGCGGGGTCATGCGTTCGCCCCGGGAGCGCAGCAGATCGACGTAGCCGATGATCGGCGTCAGCGGGGTGCGCAGCTCGTGCGACACCATGGCGATGAAGTCGGACTTGAGCCGCTCGGTGCGGTATTCGCGGGTCAGGTCGCTGATCACGACCACGTCCCGGACGAGCAGGCCGGCGGTGAAGATCGCCGAATGGGCGAGCCGCAGGCGGCGCTGCTCGCCGTCCCCGCGGCGGACGGTCAGCTCGGCGACCGTCTTCGGCTGCTCCACCGAGACGGGCATGAGCAGGTGGCCTTCCTCCTCGACCGGCACGTCGACGACCTCGGCGAGCGGCCGGCCGGTCGCGTCGGTGGCGTCGACGCCGGTGATCTCCGCCAGCGCCCGGCTCCAGACCTCGACCAGGCCGTCGCCGTCGATCACCATGATGCCCTCGGCGGACTGCTCGACGACCGCCTGCAGCTTGCTGGTCTCGGCCACCAGCCGGTCCAGGTGCTCGGCGCCGCGCATCGCCACGGCGAGGGCGCTGGCCAGGGAGGCCAGCAAGGTGACGTCCCCGGTGGTCATCCAGCCGCGGCTGCGGTCCCGGGTGGCGAAGGCCGCCGTACCGAATCGGCTCCCGCCGCCCTGCACCGGCACGACCACCATGCGGCGCAGGCCGCCGGGCAGGTCCTCGGCCAGGTGCACCGGCTCGTCGATGCGGCCGAGGCCGGCGAGGTGCGCCGGCACCGGGCCCTGCAGCAGCGACGAGGGGTCGGTGCCCTCCACCGACAGCGCCAGGTCGTCGCGCTCCAGCACCACCACGGCGACGTCGGCGCCGAAGGCCTCCCGGACCAGGACCACGAACTGGCGCACCACGTCCTCCCGCTCGGCCAGCGCGTGGGACAGCTGGAGCAGGCAGGCGGATCGCTTGTGTTCGTCGGCCTCCCGCGCCGCCGCCCGGTAGGCGTAGGTGACGGCGAGGGCGGGCATCGCCATGAACGGCAGCAGCAGCGGCGAGTGCAGCGCGATCTCCACGGTGGTCAGCCCGGTCGCCATCGTCCCGACGGCCATGTAGGCGGACAGCCGGGCCTCCGAGCGCACGATCCGCCACGGCGGCAGTTCGTTGATCACGCCCAGGATCTGCGCCAGGCAGCAGAGGTTCACCCCGGTGAAGGCGATCGTGCCGGCCACCACCCCGGCCAGCACGCCCAGGGTCATCGCGCCGGGCGCACCGCCGACCAGGTGCACGATGAGGATCATGACCGAGGTGGCCGCGGTGTAGGTGCCGAGGTTGAACACGGCCTTGACCACCGGCCGCCGTTGCAGCGCGCTGGCGAGCACCAGCCCGGCGGCCGCGGCGATGAGCGCGTCCCGGGGCGGCAGCAGCAGCACGTCGATGACCAGCGCCGCCTCGTAGAGGCTGAGTTCCTCGACGGCCTCCCCGTGCCGCAACCGGACCACGGTCATCTCGGCGAGGCAGCTCAGGACCGTCAGGCCGGGCAGCAGCGCCGCCGTCGGCACCCCGAGGCCCCGCAGGACGCTGCCGCGATCGGCGAGGCCGAAGGCCACCGCGCCGGCCAGGACGGCGCCCAGCAGGGCGACACCCACGACCCGGCGCAGGATGGGATCACGCAGTTGGGCGCGCACGGCGGCGGCCGCCCGGGACAGACCCGGGCGGCCGGCGCTTGACGGCGCTGAGATCACGAGGCGGGCAACCACGCCCAGGAACGGGCGTTCCATCGCTCCGCCGCCCAGGCCCGCGCGGCCCAGTCGTCGGCGGCCCAGGCGCGGGCCGTCCAGTCCGCGTCCGCCCAGGCGCGAGCCGCCCAGTCGTCGGAGGCCCAGGCCCTGGCCGCCCAGGCTCGGGCCGCCCAGGCCCGCGCCACCCACTCGCCGTCGGCCCAGGCCCGTGCCGCCCAGTCCGAGTCCGCCCAGGCCCGTGCCGCCCAGGCCCGTGCGGCCGGGTCCAGCTGCGCCCAGGCCCGCGCGGCCCAGTCCCGGGACGCCGGGGTCAGCTTCTTCCACGCCTTGTCGGCGGCCTGCTGGTCGCCGTCCACGAGGGCCTTCGAGAAGTCGGACCAGCGCTTCGCGTCGCGGCCGACCGTGTCGGTGTCGGTGTCGTACTGCTGCTGCGCCTTGCCGGCGTTCCAGCGGGGCGCCGCGGCGAGCACCTTGCCTGCGTCCAGGCCGCCGGCGCCGCCACCGGACGCCCGGCTCAGCCCGGCGCTCGGGTAGGTCGTGCTGACGAGCAGGTTCTTCACCGCGTCCGGCCGCAGCTTGGGCTGCACCGCCAGCACGTCGGCGATGATCCCGGAGGTCACCGCGGCGGCCATGGAGGTGCCGGAGCCGCGGAAGTAGCCGTCGCCGACCCGCGCCTGCGGGTTGCCGTTGTCGACCACGCTGCCCGGCGAGCGCAGGCTCACCACGTGGCCACCGGCCGCCACCAGGTCCGGCTTGGCGTCACCCTGCCAGGTCGGTCCCCGGCCGGACCACTCGCCGACCACGTCGTCGCGCCGGTCGGCCGTGCCGGCCACGTCCAGGCCGCCCGCGGTGAGCAACAGCGGGTCGTTGCCGGGCGAGGTCACCGACCCGGTGCCGGGTCCGTCGTTGCCCGACGGTACGACCACCGTGATGCCCTGCTGCCACAACGATTCGAGGGCCTGGGTCAGCGGGTCGATCTGGTACGGCATGGGGCTGTCCGAGGAGAGCGACAGGTTGACCACCTGGACGTCCTTGCGGTGGTCGCTGACCCACTGCAGGCCGCGCAGGACCGTGGTGAGGTCGGTGCGCCCGTCGGCGTCGGCGACCTTGACGTCGATCAGCTTCGCGCCGGGGGCGACCCCTCGGTAGGCGCCGCCGGAGGCCTTGCCGGTGGCGGCGATCAGGCCGGCCATGAACGTGCCGTGGCCGTAGCCGTCGCCGTCGCCGGTGCCCGTCAGGTCGACCCGGTCGGCCAGTTGCCCGGCGAGATCGGGCACGTCGGCGATGCCCGTGTCGACCACCGCCACCGTGACGCCGCGACCCTCGTTGCCGGTCGCGGGCAGGCCCAGCATCTGCCGTACGGTCGACGCGCCGCCGTCGGTGGGCGTCGCCGCGGCGGCGACGGTGATCTCCCGCTGCGGTGCCACCAGCCAGTCCGGGCCGAGCGTGCTGTCCTGGGGCAGTTGGGCCGCGACGCCGCTGACGACGGGCAGCACGGTGACGACCCGGCCGCCGGCCGCTTCGACGGCCCGGGCCGCACCGGCGGCGTCGGCACCGGTCACGACGACATCGCGCCAGGTTGTCGCGGCGGCGTGGGCACCGGCGGGGGCGGGAAGGCTGACGACGGCGAGCGCGGCGACAGCGATCGCCGCCATCCGCCGGCGGTACGCGTCGGTCGCGCCCGCTGACACCGAAAGGCTGGTGATTTTCACGGCCTGCGCTCTCCTCATCACTCTCAGTAACTTCGTGGCGCAGTCGGCGGTTGGGGCCGGCCTTGCCTGTGGCGTGAAGATCGGCCACCGCGGTGCGGTCCTGAGCAAGACGCCCGACCGGATCTCACCGGCGGCGGGCGCTGCTGCGAGACTCAGAGGTCGGCGACGCTCACCTGCCCGGTCAGCACGCCGTCGATCAGGTCGAGGATGGCGTCCGCGGTGAACGGCTTCGCCAGGTAGTAGTCCACGCCGCCCGCCCAGGCCCGCGCGTTGGCGTCCGACTCCGCCGCGGCGGTCAGCATGAGGACGGGCACCGGTTCGCCGGGCTGAGCCCGGATCGTGCTGAGCACCCCGAAGCCGTCCAGGCCCGGCATCATCACGTCCAGGATCACGAAGTCGGGGTTGATCGCCTCCACCGCCCGGACGGCGGCGAGGCCGTCCACCGCGAGGCTGACCTCGTACCCGTCCATCTCCAGCACGTCGGTCAGCAGCTGCCGGATCGCCGGGTCGTCGTCGACCACCAGGATGTGTGCCATGAGCTCCCCTTCCCGGGCCGGGCGGCCGCGGCCGCCCGGCCGGTGATCATTGGCGGCCGGGGCTGTTCCAGTGCCCGGCCTGGCGTGATGCCTCGTCGGCGGCGCGCCGCCAGTCGACGTCCTGCGCCCTCAACTGGGGGTGGGACAGCAGCTGGGCCAGTTCCTCGGCGTGCGTGCCCGCGGCGGGGGACGCGGACTCGGTCTCCTGGATCAGCAGATGGGCGGTCCGCACCGCCGCGGCCACCCCGAGCCCGGACAGGCCCGGCGACTGCGCCAGGTCGCGCTGGGCGACCGCGGTGACGATCGGCGGCGGCAGCCCCCACAGGTGCAGCAGTTCCACGCCGACATCGCGGAACGGGACACCGTCGCGGGTCTCCGCGCCGAGGTCGACGGCCGCTCCCTGGTCGTCACCGACCGCCGCCAGGCAGACGAGCCGCCCGACGTCCTGCAGCAGCGCCGCGGCCTGCGCGTGCGGCCGGTTCGCCGGCGAGGCCACGAAGTCCACCAGGCAGGCGGTCGCCACCGCGTGCCGCCACGCCGCCCGCAGGTGCTGCTCGATCGCCGGGTCCCAGGCCTCGGTCGGGCGCAGCACGTGCCCCGCGCCGGCCACCGCCTGCACCATCGGCACACCCATCGCGTTGACGATCGACTCGACGGAGGAGTTGCGGGGGCGGGAGCCGAAGAACCGGGAATTCGACAGCTGGAGCAGCTTGGCGGTCAGCCCGACGTCGTGCATCGCGGTCTGCACCGCGTACGCGAGGTTGGCCTCGGGGGCCAGCAGGCCGACGATCCCGTCGGTGTGCTCAGGCAGCGTGGGAATGGCCCGGACCCCGCCGGCGATCCGCCGAGCCTCGCTCTGATGGGCGCTGGAGGTCTTGATCAGGAGCTGCTCGATCACGGCGATGAGGCTCTCCGCGTCGGAGGGCTTGGTGAGAAACCGGTGGCCGGCGACGGCCACCTGGATCGCCGCCTCCGGCTCGATGTGCCCGGACAGCACGACCCGGGCCACCTCCGGGTGCCGCTGGCTGACGTTGGTGAGCAGCTCGGCGCCGTCCATCCCCGGCATCCGCATGTCGGACACCACCACGTCGTACGGCGACTGCGCCAGCAGCTCGAGCGCCTCGGCGCCCTCGGACACGAACGTCATCTCCCACTCACCGCGCTTGCCGCGCAGCGAACGACGAAGCCCGTCGAGGATGCGAGGTTCATCATCGACAAACAGGGCACGTGCTTTGGTCATGTTGGCGAATCCTGCTTGCCGGCGATGGGCAGGCGCAGGATGAACTCGGTGCCCTCGCCCACCACCGAGCGCACCTCGATCGAGCCGTCGTGCTTCTCCAGCACCGCGCGGGCCAGCGCGAGCCCCTGCCCCGTGCCCTTGCCGACCTCCTTGGTGGTGAAGAAGGGCTCGAAGATCGACTGCAGGATGTCCTCGGGGATGCCGGTGCCGTTGTCGGCGAAGCTGATCACCGCGGTGGGGCCCACCACGGCGGAGCTGATCCGGATCTCGCCGCGCTCGGCGTTGTCCTTCAGGGCGTCGGCGGCGTTGACGAGCAGGTTGAGGAAGACCTGGTTCAGGTCGCCGAGGTGGCACATCACGTCGGGCAGCTCGCCGAGCTCCAGCGTGACGTCCGCGACGTACTTGACCTCGTTGCGGGCGACCGTGAGGGTGGTCCTGATCGCCTCGTTCAGGTCCGCGTAGGCCTGCTCGGTGGAGTCCTTGTAGCTGAACGACTTCATCGCCCGTACCAGTGAGGCCACCCGCTCGACGCCCTCCAGGCTCTGGCTGACCGCGGCCGGGATCTCGGCGGCGAGATACTCCACGTCCGCCTTGGCCTCGGCCGCCTGCGCGCGTTCGGTGCGATCGCTCCACTGCAGCTCACCCAGCGTGGGCGTCATGCACTCCCGGTACACCAGCAGCAGGTCCAGCATGTCCTGGTACGCGTCGGCCAGGAACCGGGTGTTGTCGCCGACGAACTGGATCGGCGTGTTGATCTCGTGCGCCAGCCCGGCGGAGAGCCGGCCCAGGGACTCCAGCTTCTGGTCGTGGCGCGCCTCCAGCTCGGCGCGGCGCACCTCGGTCATGTCACGGAAGGTGACCACCGCGCCCGGCGAGCCGCCGCCGGTCTCCAGCGGCGCGACCGAGCACGCGACCCCGAACGTGGAGCCGTCGCGGCGGACGAAGGTCTCGTCGACCGTCTGCACGGACTGGCCGGCCGTGCGGGTCCGCAGCAGCGGGCAGTCGGCCTCCGGCTGCGGCGCGTGCACCACATCGTGCACCGAGGAGCCGAGCAGGTCCTTCTCCTGCCAGCCCAGCATCTCCGACGCGGCGCGGTTCATCGAGGTCAGCTTGCCGTCGCCGTCGACCGTGTAGAGCCCCTCGGCCATGTCGTCCATGATGACCGAGCGGAAGGCCTGAGCCTGCTCACGCTCGGTGACATCCACCAGCACCAGCCCGACGCCCATCATCCGGTGGTCCACCAGAACGGGATAGCAGCCGGCCAGCCAGGACCGGGGCCCGTCGGAGTCCTCCGCCGGCGGGGCGGAGACCACCGTCCCGACGACCGCGGTGGCCGTCTCGCACGCCCGGCGGTACTTCGCCTCGATCTGCGGCCAGATGCCCGGCAGGGCCTCGTGGACGGGCTGTCCGACCTGCTGGGAGCGCGGCACGCTGCTCATCGCGGCCAGGGTGTCGTTGACGCGGGTGAGCCGGGCGTCGGCGTCCACGAAGCCGAACCCGGCCGGCGCGGCCGCTTCGAGCGTCTGCAGCAGGGAGAGAGTCTCCTTGCCGTACCGTTGAACGCTCTTGAGCGCCTCGATGTCGGTGCCCGTCGCGATCCATCCGGGCTCGCCGGCCGTGTCGCCCACCGGCACGAAGCGCACGCTGTGCCAGCGATACGAACCGTCCGCGTGGCCGATCCGGCACTCGACCTCGTACGGCTCCGGCCCGGGCCGCGCGGCCTGCGCCGCCCGGCGCACCGCCCCGGCATCCTCGGGGTGCACGATCGAGTCCCACGGGAACTCCGCGTCGTCCGCCCGGGGGTCCCGGGCGCCCGGGTACTGCCGGGCACGCTGGTTGGCGTACCCGACCGTGCCCGCGGCGGACACCACCCAGACGCTGTGCGGAATCGCCGCGGCGAGCGCCGACGCGTCGATGGCGGGCGGCAGGGTGCCGTCCTCCACCGAAGCGTCGTCGCGACCTACGACCACCTGTGGCGCTCGGCGTCCAGACACGATTTGCCTTCCTCAGCGACCGGGGCGGTATGCGCCTTACTTGCTGCCCATCGGCTGTTCGCGCGCGGATCTGAGGAGGGAGGCCGGTTCGTCAGGGCGTACGGTTGCTCCACTGCTGGTTGGTCCCCGTGCCGCAGGCGTACTGGATGAGCCGGACGCCGTCGGCCGTGCCGGCGCCGATGACGTCGAGGCACCGGCCGCTGTGCCGGGCCACGAGCCGGTAGTAGCCGCTGCCGGCGTCCTGCACCTGCCACTGCTGGTTGGTGCCCGTCCCGCAGGTGAACTGGACGATCCGGGCGTTGTCGGCGGTCGACGCGTCCGCCACGTCCAGGCACTTGCCGCTGTGCCGGGCCTCCAGCTGCACGTAGCCGTTGCCCAGGTCCTTGCGCCGCCACTGCTGGTTCAGGCCGGCGCCGCAGGTGTACTGGATGGTCTCGGCGAGATCCGCGCTCGACGCGCCCACCACGTCGACACACTTGCCGGAGTGCCGCGCGACCACCATCGTGTAGGTGCCCGGCCCGGTCACCGTCCCGGCGGCCGTGTCGATGATCAGCGACGGGAAGTAGTCCAGCCCCAGCGTGGTGGCGCTGGGGAAGCGCAGCGGCGCCCAGACGTAGCGGGAGTCGTTGACCGTGCCGCCCAGGGAGTTGCCCCACCGGTCGCCCAGATACAGGTACGAGGTCCCCGACGTGCCCGAGATCGGCAGCACGTACGCCGTCTGCGACTGGTACGCGGTCGCGTCACCGACGTTGCTCCAGGCGCTCCACGTGCCCGTGATGCTGGTGGCCGACGAGTATTTCTGCTGGTTGGGATTCCAGCCGGTGGCGCCGGAGGTCAGCATGAAGTAGACGCCGTTGCGCTTGAACAGCGCCGGCGCCTCGCGGACGTCGCCGGGCCAGCTGCGGACCAGCGCGGCGACGCCGGTGTAGTCGCTGGTGAGGCGGTAGACGTTCAGGTCACGGTTCTCATTCGCCGACGACACCATGTAGCCGGTGCCGTCGTCGTCGACGAAGGTGGTGATGTCCCGCGACATGTAGGTGTCCAGCGGCCGGAAGCTGCCCCGGTAGGTGTAGGCGCCGTCGACGGTGCTCGACACCGCCACCGCGGCCCGCGCCTGGCCGTAGTCCGTCGCGGTCTCCTTGTGCATCCACATGACGAACTGCCCGGTGCTCGCGTTGTAGATCACCTTGGGCCGCTCGATGTTGGCGCTGGCCAGCTCGGCGGCGGAGGACTGGGTCAGCACGTGGTTGCGGAACTCCCAGGTCCGCAGGTCGCTGGAGCGGTAGGCCGAGACGTACCGGAAGGTGTTGTCGGCATTGCGGTTCTCGCCGAACCAGTAGTAGTAGGCGCCGACCTTGAGGACCCCGCCGCCGTGCGCGTGCACCACCGCGCCCGTGGTGTCGGTGAACTGGGTGGCGTTGGTGATCGTCACGGGCGCCGCCAGGACGGGCGCGCCGGTGAGGGCGAGGACCGTGGCGGTCCCGGCGAGGGCGGCGACCAGGGCCCGCGCGCAGCGTCTGAACGGCATCACGACCTGCTTCCGGATCGGGAACGACTCAACAGTCACATCGATCGATGTGACCGTTAACACAGATTGCCCGCAGGTTACCGCCGTGTCAACAAACCGCTCCGGGCCGACCCGAGCGCCCGGCCTAGGCCGGGCGCAGCTGATCGAGGTAGAAGCTCTCGTACTTGTCGAGCACCGGCTCGATGTCCATGCGGGCGCGCTCCTGAAACTCGTCGAAAACCCGCCGGTAGCTCGCCAGGTCGGCGCGGCCTCGGGTGGTCAGACCCGAGGTGTACGCGTCGATCACGATCAGCTTGTCGTCGAAGAGCGTGAACCCGTGCAGCGGCGGAATATCGACCGCCGCGCCGTCCGGAATGACCCCGATGGCGACGTTGGCGTGCCGCCCGGCGACATCCCGAAGCCGGCCGATCTGGGCGAGCATCTCCACCGGCGAGCAGATCCGGTTCTTCAGCACGGCCTCGGTGATGACGAACCGGAACGCCTTGGCGGCGTTCGCGAGCACCTCCTGCCGCCGGATCCGCGCCGAGACCGCGGCCAGGATCGCCGCCTCGGTGAGCTCCTCGGTGCCGAGATCGGCGAGCCGCTGAAAGGACACCAGAGCGGCGCGCGCGTAGCCGCTGGTCTGCAGCAAGCCGGTCAGCAGGGCCGGCTGGAAGTCACGCACGACCTCGGCCGCCGACTCCCACTCGGTCACCCGCTCCTGCCGGCTGGCGAGGCTCTCCGAGGTCGGCCGCCAGTCCGTCAGCTTGTCGTGCGACCGTTCCGCGCGTTCCGTCAGCACCCGAATGCGCACCTCATCGGCGCCGAGAGCGCGGGCGATGATAGCGACGTCCTCGGGATCGGGCAGGGCCTTGCTGCGCTCTATGCGAGAGATCTTGGGCTGGCTCATGCCCACCATCCCGGCGAGCCCGGCACCTGTCAGCCGGCGCGCGCGGCGCATCCGCGCCAGGGTGGCACCGACCGGCTCGTCCGGGTCGTCCGGTTCGACGGGGGCGCCCTGGCCTGCCGGCATCCGGGCACCCCCGTTCCTGCTGCTGGATCGTGCCTGCTGCTGGATCGTGCTTGTCAGGTGAGGTTGCGGGCCGCCTCGACGAGCAGGTCGAAGGGGATCTCGACCAGCAACTCCCCCTCCGGGACGTCGATGCCCGCACGCTCGGCCGACACCGCGAAGCCCTGCACCACCAGCGTGCCCGAGCGGCCCTCGTAGACCGTGGGACAGGAGCCGGCCGTGCACTTGTTGGCCACCGCGCGCAGCGGGGCGATCGACGGCACGGCATCCACTTGCAAGAAATTATCAGTCACCAGGGCACCTTATTCACTCACGCTGAATCAATGTGGCCGAAACGCCGAAAAGGGCGTTGGGATCAGCCATTCGAGATCCAGCAGGCCCCAATGATCAGCGCGATGGCACCCTGAATCATATCAACCGGCCAGCTGTCTGATCACTTCGATGCGAATATCTTTTACCATTCTGTGAATATGCATGGTAATTCATATCCGGCTGCATAGATGCTCAGAGTGACCGCATCGTCACAGACTTTGGTGGTAGGCATGATCGACAGGGCGCCCCACAACACCTCCCTCCGCACCGGCTCGGCCGCTCCGGGCGTCCCGCCGGGAGCGGCTCGCCGAACCCGGGTGCTGCAGATGCTGCTCACGGCCGGGATCGTCAGCGCCGCGGCCGGGATGCTGGCCCACGCCGCGGGCAACAACGTGCCCTCGGCGATCCTGACCGGGGGCGGTGCGTTTGCCGGCACCGTCGGCCTGCTCCTGGCCATCGCCCTCTACACCGGCGCGGAGTAAGGAATCGCCGGGCACGGCGCCAGGGTCTCCCCCGATGTCACGCTGCCGCCCAAGCGTCCTGGCCGCCTTCCTGCTCCGCCTCAATCGGGTGCGGGCGCCGCCCGCTGGTCGACCAGCGCCCGGTTTCCGGCCAGGCTGCGGCGCACGGCCCGCAGCCGGCGCGCCTCCGCCGGGTCCGCGACCGGCACGGCGGCGAGCAGTTCCTTCGTGTACGGGTGCTGCGGCTGCTCGTACACCTGGGCCGTGTCGCCCAGCTCGACGATCCGGCCGCCGTGCACCACCGCCACCCGGTCCGAGACCTGGCGCAACACCGCCAGGTCGTGGGAGACGAAGACCATGGTCAGCTCGTATTCGCGGCGCACGTCCGCCAGCAGCGCCAGGACCTGGGCCTGGGTGGTCACGTCCAGCGACGATACCGGCTCGTCGCAGACGATCAGGCGGGGGCGCGGTGCCAGCGCCCGGGCGATGCCGACCCGTTGGCGCATGCCGCCGGAGAGCTGGTGCGGGTACCGGTCGTACTCGGCGCGGGCCAGGCCCACCCGGTCCAGCAGGTCCTCGACCCGGGGGCGCGGGTCCCGTACCCCTTGCAGGCGCAACGGGTCCGCGATGCTTTCGCCGATCGTGCGGCGGGGGTTGAGCGACGACAGCGGGTCCTGGAACACCATCTGCATCGAGCGGCCGCGGCGCCGGGCGACGTCCACGCCGTCGATGGTGATCCGGCCCGCGGACGGTTCCAGCAGGCCCACCATCAACCGGGCCAGTGTCGTCTTGCCCGTACCGGATTCGCCGGCCACGCCGAGCGTCTCGCCGCGCCGGACCTCCAGGGTGACGCCGTCGACGGCCTTGACCGGCTCGGTGCGCCGCAGCGACCGCCGGCGCGGCGGCGGGAAGTGCTTGTGGACGTCGGTCAGGCGCAGCAGGGGCTCGCCGGTGATCTCCCGGGGCTCGCCGGGGCGTGGGACGGCCGCGAGCAGTTCTTTCGTGTACGGCATCCGCGGCGTGCGCAGGACCGACTCGGTCAGGCCCTGCTCGACCAGCCGGCCCCGCCGCATGACGATCACCTCGTCGGTCGAGCCGGCCACCACGCCCAGGTCGTGGCTGATCAGCAGCAGGGCCGTGCCGGTCGTGGTGCGGACCTCGTCGAGCAGGTCGAGGATCTGCGCCTGCACCGTGACGTCCAGCGCGGTGGTCGGCTCGTCCGCGACGATCACCTGCGGCCGGCAGGCCAGGGCCATGGCGATCAGGGCGCGCTGGCGCATGCCGCCGGAGAACTGATGCGGGTACGCCTGCGCGCGCTGGACCGGGTCGGCGATGTGCACCTGGGTGAGCACCTCGACCGCGCGCTCGCGGGCCGCCCGGCGGGAGGCGCCGGTGTGCAGCCGGTAGACCTCGGCGATCTGCGCGCCGACGGTGTGGAACGGGCTCAGCGCGGTCAGCGGCTCCTGGAACACCATGGCGATCCCGGCGCCGCGCACCGCGCGCAGCCGCTGCGGCGTGGCGGTGGCCAGGTCCTCGCCGGCGAAGCCGATCCGGCCGCGCACCTCGGCGTCGGGGTGCAGGCCGAGCAGGGCCAGGGCGGTGGCGCTCTTGCCCGAACCGGACTCGCCGACGATGCCGAGGGCGCCGCCGGCCGCCAGCTCGAAGCTGAGGCCGTCGACCGCTGTCCGGTCCCCGAAGGCAACCCGAAGATCCTCGACACTGAGCACGGTCATCGGAGTGCCCCCTCGAAGTCGCGGCCGTCGGCATCATGCGCTCGGTGATGCTCCGTGCAGACGGTCATCGCAGTTGCACCCTCGGGTCGATCGCGGCGTGGGCCAGGTCGGCAAGGGCGTTGGCCACCACGATGAGGAAGCCGGTCAGCAGGGTCACGCCGACGACGACCGGCAGGTCCACCTGGTTGACCGCGCCGACCAGCAACTGGCCGACGCCGGGCAGGCCGAACATGGTCTCGGTGAGCACCGCGCTGGTCATGATGGCGGCGAGGTCGATCGCGGCCAGGGTCACCAGCGGCACGAGCGCCCCGCGCAGCGCCCGCCGCCAGATGATCCGCCGTTCCGGGATGCCGTACGCCCGGGCGGTGCGGATGTGGTCCTCGGACAGCGTCTCCTGCACCCCGGCGCGGGTGAGCCGGGCGTACGCGGCGGCCTGGATCGCCGCCAGCGCCGTCCAGGGCAGCAGCAGGTTGCTCGCCCACGCCACCGGGTCGGTGGTGAGCGGGACGTAGCCGGGGAACGGCAGCCACTGCAGGTAGACGCAGAACACCAGCAGGAGCAGCAGGCCGACCAGGAAGACCGGCACCGCGTACCCGGCCAGGACCAGGGCGTTCACCAGCCGGTCGAGGATCCGGAACCGGCGCAGGCCGGAGAGCATCCCGGCGCCGATCCCGACGATCAGGGAGAGGATCTCGGCGCCGACGGCCAGCGACGCCGACACCGGCAGGCGGTCGGCGAGCAGCGCGGTCACCGGCTGGTCGGTCTCGAAGGAGTAGCCCAGGCAGGGCGCCGGGCAGTGCCGCACCTGCGGACCCGCCGGGTAGTCCCGGCCCACGACCAGGCCCTGCAGGAAGTGCTGGAACTGCACGAGGACGGAGTCGTCGAGGCCCATCGCGGCGTGCACCTCGGCGAGGCGTTCCGGGGTGCAGCCCCGGCCGCAGGTCAGGACGGCCGGGTCCGACGGCGCCAGGTAGAACAGCGCGTAGACGATCACTGCCAGGCCGAACAGCACGAGCACCGCGCCGGCCACCCGGCGCACGAGGTAGCCGATCACCGCAGCACCTCGCGCTGCCGGGGGTCGAGCACCCGGCGCAGCCCGGTGGCGGCCAGCACGAACGCCAGCAGGGTGAGGAAGAGCAGCACGCCGGGGATGGCCACGTACATCGGGTCGGCGCGGAACCAGGTGGTCGCGGTGGACAGCATCTGGCCCCAGGACGGGGTGGGCGGCCGCACGCCGACGCCGAGGAACGACAGGCCGGCCTCGATGATCATGTTCGTGGGCAGGATGAGGGCGGCGTAGGTGAGGACCGGCGAGGCCAGACCGGGCAGGATCTCGCGGCGGGCCACCCGCCACGGCCCGCCGCCGGCCACCCGGGCCGCGGCCACATAATCCAGGGTACGCAGCGACAGCGTCTCGCCGCGGGAGATCCGGGCCGTGCCACCCCAGCCCAGCACGGCGATGACCACGGCCAGCAGCGCGGGCCTGGGCCAGGACGGCGGCACGATGGCCAGCAGCGAGATCGCCAGCACCAGGCTCGGCACGGACAGCACCAGGTCGACGAGCCGGCTCAGGACCGCGTCCACGAACCGGCCGCCGAGACCCGCGGCCACCCCGACGCCGACGCCGATGACGACCTGCAGCACGGTCGCCGAGACGGCGACGCCGAGCGACACCCGGGCGCCGTAGACCACCCGGGCGAACAGGTCGCGGCCGGTGCCGGGTTCGACCCCGAGCCAGTGCTCGGCGCTGATCCCGCCGAACGGCCCGATGGGTACGCCGCCACGGGCCGAGTCGAGCAGCGTGTCGTGGTACGTGGTCGGGTCCTGTCCGGCCGCCCGGGCGAGCAGCGGGGCCGCCACCGCGACCGCGGCCATGACCAGCACGATGCTCGCGCCGATCACGAAGCCGCGGTCGCGCAGCAGCCGGTGCCGGACGGTCCGCGCCTGGGGCGGGACCGCCGGCGCCTCCGGGTGGCTCGTCACTTGACGGAGACCCGGGCCACGTCGTATTGCCCGCGCCAGCCGTCCGGCACGGCGTTCTTGACGTTCTTGCCGTACAGGTAGACGTCCTTCGGGTGGGTGAGCGGGACGACCAGGGCGAGTTTGCCGATCTTCGCGTCCAGCGCGCCCCAGCGCTTGGCCGCCGCGGCCGGGTCGGTGAGCGCGTTGATCGCGTCGATCTCGGCGTTGACCGCGGGGTCGTTGTACTGGGCCAGGTTGAAGTTGCCGCCGGCGGTGATGATCTGCCGGCCGTCGAAGATCGGGATCAGGAACGGGCCGCCGGACGGCCAGTCGGCACCCCAGCTCTGCAGGGACAGGCCGGGCTGGGTGGCCGGCTTGCCGGTGACGTCGCGGTAGGTGGCGCTGTCGATCGCGGTCAGCGTGACCGTGATCCCGGCCTGCTTGAACGCGTCCTGCACGGCGGCGGCGACCTTGGGGCCGAGGCCGTTGGCGTCGTCGTTCTCGTGCGCCAGCTCGATGCTGAGCCCGCCCGCCGGGAGCAGCTCCTTGGCCTTGGCGGCGTTGCCGGTGTCACCGGCCGGGAAGTAGTCGTAGGGCTGGTAGCCGAGGGCGGCCTGCGGCGGCAGGAAGGTGGTGGACGGCCCGGCGACCGCGCTGCCGCCCAGGGCGTTGACCACCGAGGTGCGGTTGATCGCGTACGAGAGGGCCTCGCGCACCTTCTGGTCGTCGAACGGCTTCTTCTTGAGGTTGAAGGCCAGGTAGGTGGTCGAGGGGAACTCGCCGCGGGCGACCCGCTTGTCGAGCGCGGAGCCGGTGCCGAGCTGGGCGAGCTGCTCGGGGCCGACCACGGCGTCGGTGGAGACCGCGTTGGCGTCCTGGCCGGCGCCGGTGACCAGCCGCTGGTTGATCACCGCGGCGTCCAGCCCGGAGGTCACCTCGATCTTGTCGGGGCAGGCATACCGCAGGGGGTCGCTCTTGGCGGTCCAGTGCGGGTTGCGCACCAGCGAGAGCGACTTCTTCTTCTCGTACGCGGCCACCATGTACGGCCCCGAGGAGACCGGGTGGTTCTCGTAGTCGACGCCCTTGTCCTTGGCCTTGGGCACCGGGGCGAACTGGGTGGCGGTGGCCAGGAACGGGAAGTCGCCCTCGGCCTTGCGCAGCTTGAAGACGATGGTCTTGTCATCCGGCGTCTCGATCGCCTTGATCCCGTCCGGCTGCTTGTACGGCCCCTGGTAGCCGGCCGCGTCGACCAGCCAGTCCCGCAGGTAGGGCGCGCCGCCGGGCAGCTCGGGGGCGAACGAGCGCTCGATGCCGTACTTGATGTCGGCCGCGGTGATCGGCGTGCCGTCCTCGAAGAAGATGTCGTCGCGCAGCTGGTAGGTCCAGGTCTTCGCCCCGTCGGACGGGGTGCCGAGGTCGGTGGCGAGGTCCGGGGCCGGCTTGGTGCCGGCCACGCCGGGCTGGCGGTTGCGGGTGGTCAGGGTCCGGAACAGCAGCGACGGGATGTTGCCGCCGCCGGAGGTGTAGAGCCGGGCGGGGTCGAGGTGGGTGATGCCGCCCTGGTTGAGCACCGACAGCGTGCCGCCCTGGCAGGTCGCCGGGTCGAACGCCGCGCTGGAGGTGGTGCCCGCGTCGCCCTGGCAGGCGGTGAGGGATCCATACAGGACGGTCGCGGCCACGAGGAGAGGCACGGTTCTACGCATGCCGCCCACCCTATCTACCTACACGGTAGGCAATGCAAGGCCGTCGATCCTCTGGTGATCTTCGACGCAGCGGTATCTCCCACTCATCGAGTAGGGATAGGGTGGTGCTATGACGGCCTTCGCACACCAGTGGCACCAATGGCACGCCGAGCACGAGGAGAAGCGCGCCGCCCCGCACGGCTTCCTCGCGATCACCGGCCTGCACTGGCTGAACGGCACCCCGCAACGGTTCCCGGACGCCCCCGGATCCTGGACGACCGGACCGGACGGGGTCACCGTCACCCTGACCGACGGCGAGGAGCTGGCCGTCGACGGCGCGGCGGTGACCGGCACGCACCACTTCGGCGTCCTGCCCGAACGCACCGATGTCAAGGTCACGACCGGGCAGGCGGTGCTCGAGGTCGCCAAGCGCGGCGGCTTCGACATCCTGCGCCCCCGGCACCCCGAGCACCCGCTGCGGGTGGGCTACCCCGGCACTCCCGCGTACGAGCCGACGGAGAAGTGGGTGGTGGCCGGGCGCTACGTGCCGTTCGACGCACCGCGTGCCGTCACCGTCGGCGCGGCAGTCGAGGGCCTGGAGCACGTGTACACGTCGCCCGGCCGGGTCGAGTTCGCCGCCGGTGGCGCGCCGCTGAGCCTGACGGTGTTCAACGGCGACGCCCCCGGCACACTGTTCGTGCTGTTCACCGACGCCACGTCCGGCGTCACCACGTACGCGGCGAACCGCAGCCTGGCGATCGCGGAGCCCGGCCCGGACGGCGGGGTGGTGCTGGACTTCAACCGCGCGACGAACCTGCCGTGCGCGTACACCTCGTTCGCTACCTGCCCGCTGCCGCCCGCGGAAAACCGACTGCCGGTCGCGGTGGAGGCCGGCGAGCAGATCCCGCTGCCCGCCTAGAGATCCTTCCGGGATCGTGGCGGGGTTGTGGGTTGGACTTGCTTGCGGTGGGACGGCCGGGGCCGGGGGTGACCACGCACTGCGGGTGGACCGTTTCTATGCATTGCGTGGTCACCCCCGGCCCCGACCTAATGCTCACCGCTCACGGCCTGGGGATCGGTCCCGCGCACCCTGGCTGCCAGCGCGGGCTGAGCGGTCACCCTACGGATCTGGTCTGGCTGCCGCGCTGTGGTGGCGCCAGGGGATGCTGCCGGGCGGGCCGGGGTAGGTGGTGGGTCTTGCGAACGAACCTCGCCGGTCGCGGCCGGTGCCTTCGTGCTCAAGGCCCTCGGCGAGCGCTGACCCGGAGTAGGCCGACCGTCCACAGTCGGGGGTCGCGTTACGGGCGGATCGGGTGGATGCAGCGCCAACCTCGGGATAGGCGAAGGCCCACCGTGCCCCGATCGAGGTCATCGCGGAGATGTCCAGAGCCGAGGTCGCAGGCGAAGGTCGAGGGGCAGGCTGTCCGGACGAGTCATCACACAGCCCGTCCGCGCTCCCTGAACCGGCTGTCTACCAGGCTCTCAGGGATTCCACAGCCGAACCGTCAGGGCGCCCCTGCGATGGTCTCGAAGGCGAACACCTGCCCAACCCGACCGTGGTCCACCCGGCACGGATCGTTGATCCACCCGCACACCTCGCCTTCACCCCCTGAGGTTCCGCCCGTCCTGAAAGGACACTGCCGATGTTCAAACTGCATAGCCGACCGGCGCGAACACGTCGCCGGAGCCTGCCGACCTACCTGGGCGGCGTACTCCTGGCCGTAGCCGCCGGGCTGCTGGTACCGGCCGGCGCCGCGTACGCAGCAGCGCCAGGCCCGAGCAGTGCATGCCAGAACGCCGATGGCCGGATGGAGTCCTTCTACGTCACCGACGTCACTTCCCAGTTGAACCCGAGCACGACCACTCACGAATGGGAGGTCAGCGTCGGCGGCAGTATCCGGAGCGGCTCACTCGGCGGCGATACGTGGGGGGTCTTCGCACCAGGGTGCGCCCGAAACGCCGCCGGACAGATGCATGTTTTCGTCGTCGGCACCGACCGGAACGTTTACACCAGGTGGCAGAACACGGCGAGTAGCAGCACGTCCTACTCGGCCTGGTACGGGGGACTCGGGGCTCCGCCGAGGGGTTTGCTCACGACGGGCAATGTGGGTGCGGTGATGGCCAGTACCGGGAAGATCGAGCTGTTCGCAATCAGCTGTGACAGCGCCACTGTCTGCCAGATGTACACCAAGTGGCAGACGGCGCCCAACGGAGGCTGGAGCGGATGGGTTGGGCTGGGTGGAAACTTCATCAACAGTCAGGTGAAGGCGGCCCAGTTCGGCACGGGGGGTGCCAGGGTCAGGGCACGAGGATTGGACGGCGTCAACTGGTGCAGCAAGCGTTCGACGGCTAGCAGCGGGTGGAGCGGCTGGACGACGGACGGCTGCAGCTTCTAGCAGCGGGAGACGCAGTCAGGGGGCAGGTCGGCCAGCTTTTCGGCGGGACGCCCTGTGGCAGTGGAATTAGACGACAGAAAGCGCCTCACCCCAAGCCGAGAAGGCAAGGGGTGAGGCGCTTTCGCGTCGGTGGGAACGCTGAGAGCGGCAGTCCGGGCCTGGAGCCAGCCTTCGAGGAAACCCTTGACCGCCGCGAACGCCAGCAGCAGGTCAGCCTTGACGCCCGGGCTGGTGCGGGTGGTGAGGAGCCTGGCGGCCAGGGGGAGGAGGGCTGTGGTGGACAGGCTGTTTGGGTCGAAGCCGTCGACGGGCAGGGCGGGAATGTCGGTGGTGTTTCATGACTAACAGTTAAATTTCCTATGCGGCGTGCTGTCCGGCGGCCGACATATCGAAGATCAAATTTGTCTTGTGGATCTTCTGACTTCCCCTTACATTGATCGTCGTTCCCGAGCAGGGAATGTCAGACACGGGGAGGCACAATTGAGGCACGGCAGGGCAATCGCGCACGTTCTACTCGCGGCAGTAGCGGCATCAGTGCTTAGCGTCTCCGCCGGTTCGTCGGCGGCACACGCCGACACCGCACCGTACCCGTCGGTCGTGGGTTACGACACCGAAGGTAACCCGATTTACTCGACTGCTGGACCGGCCATCGCGGATCCCGAGGAGGACCCGACCGGCCTTTCCGGCGTGGCGCCGTACAACGACGTGAACGAGGTAACCGGGCCAGAACTGTCCACGGGTGAGACCTGCCCCCCAAAGAACACGGTGACGATCAAGAACGTCCCGAACGACTTGAAGGTCGACTGGGCCGATGCGGTAATCAACAACTCCACATCGAAGGTCAAGTACACCGTAAAGGCCGAGACGTCCAAAGCGTTCAAGTGGGGCCTGTCAGCTTCGGTCTCCGCCGAGTTCAAGGCCTCGATCTTCGCCAAGGTCCAGGTGACGCTCAACGGAAACATCGAAAGCACGAAGACCACGACCTACGGGAGCACGGTCGAGGTTGAAGTGCCTGCCAAGACCACCATGAAAGCAGACCGCGGTATGTGGCGGGAGAAGTTCACGTACACGTACCTCAAGCGCTACAGCAACTGTGCGCAGGTTAGCGGTTCAGGAAGCGGCCAGGCACCCTACCGACAGGCGTGGCACATCTACAACTAGCGCCACCCGTCCGTTACTAGAGTGTTCCGGGGGTTTCCGATTCTCTGATCGGAAACCCCCGGAACATTCCGTCTTGAATGCTTCCCCACGACAGGAACGACATTGTTGATGCAAGGATCACGACTCGGAATTGCGATCATCGGTTCGGTCACAGCGCTCACCTTCATGGCGGCTTGCGACCCGTCGACCAACGATCCGGCAGCGCTGCCCACAACTCAGGCACCCGCGCCCGTAAGCCCGAGCGCGCCAAGCCCTCAACCGCCCGCGGAAAGTAGCGCCGAACCGCTTGATCCACCACTGACCACGGATCCATCAGACACGGTTCTGGTGGCACCCGTAAGCGGCAGCGGCAAAGCCACAACGGCATGGTTCAAGGTCACACAGAAGAAGTACACGATCCGAATCGCCTGTGCCGGCGACGGTGCAATCGTGGTCTCTCCGGGCGAGGGAAAGATGGATGTACCCTGCGACGGATCGAGTCGGCGGGTTCACGTAGCCACCGACGAGAACAGGGATAGAGTGTCGATCACGGCGTCCAAATCCCAGCGATGGACACTATCCGTCGTCATCTCGAAGGACTTCACCGCGGCCAGCCCGAAACCGACGTCTGCGACCGCCTGAGTGTCCGCCGCGGCCCATGCCGACGGCGCTGAGAAACGCAGAAATGGCCCCGCCCTGGCGTGAACCAGAGCGGGGCCATTCTGTGCCGTCGGGTCCCGACGGGACGCCTTGACCGCGGCGAAGCCGAGTAGGACGAGGCCCTTGCGGAACGTTTGGTGGTGCTGGTCTTGACCGCGATCTCGTCGACCCGGGCGCCGTCGTAGCCCAGATCCGCGAACTCGTGCGTAGCCACCTCGATGATCTCGGCTCGGGTCCGCTCAGCATCGCGTATCCGTGGTTGTCACAGGCCGAGGTAGATGCGCCGGACCTGCGGGTCGTGGCGCAGCTGGGCCGAGCTGCCGGTCATCGCCACCTCACCGTTCTCCACCACCAGGCAGCTGCCGGTCGCCTCGAACGTCAGCTTCGCGTTCTGTTCGACCAGCAGCAGGCTCAGACCCTCGGCCCGCAGTCTCAGCAGGACCGCGAGGATGTCCTCGACCAGCTTCGGGGACAATCCCATGGAGGGCTCGTCCAGCAGCAGCAGGCGGGGACGGGACATGAGCGCCCGCCCGATGGCCAGCATCTGCTGCTGGCCGCCGGAGAGCGCGCCGGCCAGCCGCCCCCGCATCTCGCCGAGCACCGGGAACAGTTCGTAGATCTCGGCCAGCGTCGCCCTGGTCTCGGCGTTCCACTTGCGGGCGTACGCGCCCAGCAGCAGGTTCTTCTCCACGGGCAGGCCGGCGAAGACGTGCCGGCCCTCCGGCACGTATCCGATGCCGTGCCGCACCATGGACCGGGCGTTCACCCGGCTCAGGTCGACGTCGCCGTAGCGCAACGTCGTGACCTGGCGCGGGATGAGGCCCATGACGGCCTTGAGCGTCGAGGTCTTGCCGGCACCGTTGGCGCCGATCACCCCGATGGCCTCGCCGGCCGGGACGGAGAAGCTCAGGTTGCGGACGGCGCAGACGCCACCGTAGTGGACGGTGAGTCCGTCGACGGTGAGCGTCTGCGCGGTCGTTGTCGTGGGCTCGGATACCGCGGTCATCCGGTCACCTCCGTGATGGATGGCAGATCGTCGGAGTTCATCGAGTCGCCGAGGTATGCCTCGATCACCGCGGGGGTCTGCGCCACCTCGGCGGGTTCGCCCTCGGCGATGACGTGGCCGCTGGCCAGCACCGTGATCCGTTCGCACAGGGACATGACCAGGCTCATGTTGTGCTCGATGATGATCACGGTGATGCCGCTGTCGCGGATGGATCGTACGATCTCGCTGAGCTGGCGCACCTCCTCGCCGTTGAGACCGGCGGCCGGCTCGTCGAGCAGCAGCAGAGCCGGGCCGGCGGCCACGGCGCGAGCGATCTCGACCCGCCGCTGGATGCCGTACGGCAGGGATTTCGGTGGCAGCGCGGCGAACTCGGTGAGCCCGTACCGCTCAAGCACCTCTGCCGCGCGGTGGTGCAGGTCGCGGTCGCGGCGCAGGACGCTGACCGGTCGCGCCACGTAGCGCCAGCTCTGCCAGGTGGCATTGCGGTCCAGGGCGACCAGCACGTTCTCCTCGACGGTGAGGTCGCCGAACAGCCGCAGGTTCTGGAAGGTGCGGGACATGCCGGCCCGGGCCAGGCGGTACGACGCGAGGCCGGTCGCGTCCCGGCCGCGGAATCGGACCCGGCCGCGCGTCGGCCGGTACAGCCCGCTGATCACGTTGAACAACGTGGTCTTGCCCGAGCCGTTGGGGCCGACGATGCCGCGGATCTCCCCGGGTGCGACCGAGATGGAGACCTCGTCGAGGGCCTTGAGGCCGCGGAAGTGCATGCTCACCTGGCCGACCTCCAGGATCGGTGCGCCGGTGGCGGGGCTCTCGGCGCGTACGGCGTCGTACGGCTGGAACGGCCGCAGCCGCGCCGCACTGCCCTGCCTGCCTCGCCGCCGGGCCAGCAGCGCCCGGGCCTGCCGGGGAAGGCCGGCCAGGCCGGCGGGCGCGAAGACCACGACGAGCACGACCACCGCGCCGTACGAGATCTGCGCGACCGTGGGGTAGTCGACCAGCAGTTCGCGGACCAGGGACAGGCTCACCGCGCCGACCACGCAGCCGATCAGGCTCTGCCGGCCGCCGATGATGACCATGCCGAGCAGCAGGAACATGTTGGCGATCGAGAACGACTCGGGCGCGACGTAGCGGATCAGCCCGGCGTAGAGCACGCCGGCGACGCCGCCGTAGATGCTGGCCAGCAGGAACGCGGTCATCCGCAGCACCGGCACCTCGGCGCCGAGCGCGCCGGCCGCGAGGGCGTCGTCGCGCATGGCCCGCATCCGCCGGCCGAGCGCGGTGCGGACGATGAAGAGACCGAAGAGCAGGGCCAGCGCGAAGACGATCAGTTCCAGGTAGTAGTAGAGGTACTCGCTGGACAGGTCGACGCCGGGCAGGACCGGCACGGGAATCGCGGAGATGCCCTCGGCGCCGCCGGCGACCTGCGCGTTGGTGACCCAGTTGGTGAAGGCCAGGGCCAGGCCGAGCGTGACGATGCCCAGGTAGTGCGACTGCACCCGCAGCGCCGGGGTGCCGACCAGCAGACCGATCACGGCGGTCGCCGCGAGCGCGAGCGCCGCCGAGACCCAGAAGCCCCAGCCGGCTTTGGTGGTGAGGATCGCGGTGGCGTACGCGCCGACGCCGAAGAACGCCACCTGTGCCAGGTTGACCTGCCCGCCGACGCCCATGCACAGGCCGAGCCCGACGGCGAGGATCGCGAAGATCAAGATGACGTTGACGACGTGGATCGCGTACGAGCCGAGGCCGTACGGCAGAAACCAGGCCGCCAGCGCCAGCAAGGCGATGAGGCCGATGCGGTATTTCATGCGCGGTTCACCGTCCGCTCGCCGAAGACCCCGGTCGGCCGGACCATGATGATGATCGTGAAGACCAGGAAGGTGACCAGTTCCGAGTAGCCCTGGAAGTGCCCGGCGGTGAACGAGTCGAGCACGCCGATGGCGAGGCCGCCGACGATCGCGCCGGGGATGCTGCCGAAGCCGCCCAGGATGGCGGCCGCGAAGCCCTTGATGCCGAGCGCGCCGCCGAGCGCGGGGTTGACGTAGAGCATCGGCCCGACCAGCCCGCCGGCGAGCGCCGCCAGTCCCGCTCCGATCATGAAGGCGATCGCGTTGCTGCGGCCGACGTGGATGCCGACCGCGGTGGCCGCCTCGTGGTCCATGGCGACGGCCTGCATGGCCGCCCCGCGTTTGGTGCGCGACAGGAACAGCACGAGCAGGATCGTCGCGACCGCGGCGATGGCCAGCACGACCAGGTCATAGGTGCGGATCCGCAGCCCCAGGATCTGCAGCGGCGCCGTCGCGACGGGCGACGGGACCGCCCGGCCGGTGGCGCCCCAGATCATGATGACCAGGGCGTCGAGCACGATGCCGAACCCGATGGTGCCGATCAGCATGAGGTCGAAGTCGCGGTTCTCCAGCGGCCGCAGCACCCGCTCGATGACCAGGCCGATCGCGGCGGTCACCGCGATCGCCACGAGCATGGCGAGCGCGAACGGGAGCTTGGTGGACAGGTAGAAGGTGGAGGCGAGGTACGCGCCGACGGTGACGACGTTGCCGTGCGCGAAGTTGACCAGCCCCATCGTGCGGTAGACGAGCGAGAAGCCGAGGGCGACCAGCGCGTAGATGGCGCCGAGGCTGACCCCGCCGATGATCGTCTGGAAGAAGACCTGCATGGCACTCCTGAAGGGCCGACGATCCCGGCGCCGGTGGCGGCGCCGGGATCCGGGAGCGGGTGACGTCAGCTGCTGGCGGCGACGAGCTTGCCGTTCTCGATCTTGCCGATCGAGGTGGCGAAGATGCCGACGCCGGTCTGGTCGTACGCGAAGCCGCCGAGCAGGCCCTGGTACTTGGTGGCCCGGATCGCGTCGGCCAGTGCTTTGCCGCTGGCCACGTTGCTGGTCTTGAGCGCGGTCAGCAGGATCTGCGCCCCGTCGTAGGCCTTGGCACCGTGCAGCTCGGCGTCCTCGCCGTACGCCGCCTTGTACGCCGCGGCGAACTTCTTCGACGCCTCGCTGACATCGTTGCTCAGGTACGGCGAGCTGACGATCGTGCCCTCGACGTTCTTGGCGCCGGCCGTGTCCAGGAACACCGGGGTGCCCTGCGGCGCCGCCCCGGCGAACGGCACGGTGATGCCCAGGTCACGAGCCTGCTTGACGATCAGGCCGGACTCGACCTCCTCGGCACCCAGGAAGATCAGCTTCGGGTTCTTCTGCCGGATCGTGGTCAGCGCCGCGCTGAAGTCCTTCTGATCCGCGGTGACCACCTGGTCGGCGACCGGCGTGACACTGCGGGCGGTGAGCGCCTTGGTGAACGAGTCGTGCTCGCCCTTGCCGTACGAGCCGTTGTTGGTGATCAGCGCGATGTCCTTGATGCCCTGCTGGTCGACGATGTACTTCGCCAGGGTCTCGTCGTACGTGGTGCTGGTCGGACCGTTCAGGAACAGGAACTCGCTGCCCACCGCCACCAGGCCCGGCGACTGCCCGGACGTGATGTTGGGGATCTCGGCCGTCTTGAGCGTCGGCGCCATCGCGATGGTCACCGCGCTCTCGGCGGTGCCGAGCATCGCCAGGTAGCCCTCGCTGTCGATCTTGCGGGCCAGGTTGGTGCCGATGGTCGGGTCGCCCTGGTCGTCGAAGACGTCCAGCTGGAGCTGGCGGCCGTTGATGCCGCCCTGGGCGTTCCATTCGGTCACGGCCAGCTTGGCGCCCTTGAGCTCCCACGCGCCGAGTGAGCTGAGCTGCCCGCTCTGCGCGTCGACCAGGGCGATCTTGATGGGTCCGGAGTCGCTGCCGGACTCCTTCTTGTCGGAGCCGGGCGCGCTGCACCCGGCGACGACGACCAGAGCGAGGACGGCGGCGGATATGAGTCCGGTCAAGGGCGGTGGTGGGGCGGTCGGACGGGCCATGTGCGTCTCACCTCAATCGATAGGGGTTTATCGGCGTCCGTCTATTCGAAGACGCCCTGGTAGATGTCCTTGATGTTCCAATGGCCCGGGGTCGGCACCGGTTCGTTGACCATCGGTACGTCGATCACCGCGGGCCGGCGCCGATCGACGGCAGCCTTGAGGGCGACCGTGAGCTCGCCCGGTTCCGTGACGAGGTAGCCGTCGGCGCCGCAGGCACGAGCGAGAGCAGCGAAGTCCGGGCTGTACGGCTGCCCGTCGGGGTCGGTGAAGTCGCAGCCGTAGCTGCGGCCGAAGAAGGTCGACTGCAGGTCGGAGATGGTGCCGTGGGCGCGGTTGTTCATCACCAGGAAGATCACCGGAAGGCCGCGCTCGACGGCCATCGGTATGGCGGGCAGCTGGGCGCTCATGCCGCCGTCGCCGATCAGCGCCACCACCACCCGGTCGGGCTGGGCGATCTGCACGCCGAGCGCCGCAGCCGGGCCGAAGCCCATGGTGGATGCGCCGCCGGGGGTGATGAACCTGCCCTCGGCCGGCAGCGGGTAGCACTGGGCCACCCCGTTCTTGTTCCAGCCCACGTCGGTGACCAGAACGGCGTCGCTCGGCAGGGCTTCCCGGACGTCGGCGAGGATCCGTTCGGGGCGCAGCGGGAAGTTGTCACTGCGGCCACGCTCGGCGCTCGCGGCGAAGAGCCCGGCACGCGCCGCGCCGATCCGGGCCCGCAGCTCCGGCCGGCGGATCGGTTCGTACCGGCGGACCCGATCGCGGATCGCCGTGAGAGCGAGCGCCGCGTCGGCGATCACTGCCATCTCGACGGGGTAGTTGCGGCCGATCTCGGCGGGGTCGATGTCGACCTGAATCAGCCGCGACGGCGGGAAGCTCCAGGTGTACGCGGGATTCCACGAGCTCGCATCGGTCTCGGCGAACCGGGTCGCGACCGCCAGGACCAGATCGGCCCCGCGGGCGTACTCGTTGGTGACCTCGAGCCCCCAGAAGCCGGTCATGCCCAGCGTCAGCGGGTGGTCGTCGCTCAGCACGCCCTTGGCCATCAGCGAGTGCGCCACCGGGATGTCCAGGTGCTCGGCGAGCTCACGCAACGCGGTCCGGCCGGCCGGGCCGCCCAGTCCGCCACCGATGTAGATCAGTGGCCGTTCGGCGGCGGCGAGGGCCGCCGCGATCCGGTCGGCGTCGGCGCTCGCCAGGTCGGGACGGGTCGACAATCCGGGCAGCGGGTAGGCCGGAACGGCGTCGGGCAGTTCGCGGGAGAACAGGTCCATCGCCACGTTGAGCAGCACCGCGCCGGGCCGGCCGGAGGTCGCCGTCCAGAACGCCCGCTCGGTGAAGCGGGGCAGGTCTTCCACCCGGTGCACGTTCCACGCCCGTTTCACGAACGGCCGGTAGATCGCCGCCTGGTCGGCGTCGGCGTGCAGGTTGACCTCTTGGTGCGGATGCCGGCCATGCAGGTAGGACGGGATGTCGCCGGCGATGGCGACCAGCGGCACCGAGTCCAGTGCGGCGGTGGCCACCCCGGTCACCGCGTTCATCATGCCGGGGCCGACGTGCATGAGCAGCACGCCCGGCTTGCCGGTGGCCCGGGCGTATCCGTCGGCGGCATGCGCGGCGGTCTGCTCGTGCCGGGCGATGACGAATTCGATCGGGCTGCGGCCGAGCGCGTCGAGCAGCGCGATGTTGGTGTGCCCGCAGGTGCCGAAGATGTACTCGACCCCGTAGTCGGTCAGCTGCGCGACGAGCGCGTCGGCGGCGGTGCGCTTGGCGGTAGTCATCAGTGCTCTCCCCAGATCGACATTCCGCGCAGGATCAGCGTCTTGACGACCGTGTAGTCGTCGATCATGTGGCGTGGGGACTCGCGGCCGAAGCCGGAGTCCTTCACCCCGCCGAACGGCACGTGGTCCAGCCGGAAGTTGGACGAGCCGTTCACCACGAGACCGCCGACCTCGAGCTCGCGCCAGGCGGTGAGGATGCGGCCGATGTCTCGGGTGAACAGGCCGGCCTGCAGGCCGAACCGGCTGGCGTTGCAGGTCTCGAGCACGGCGGCGTAGTCGTCGAACGGCAGCACGCTGACCAGTGCTCCGAAGACCTCCTGAGTCACCACGGCGGCGTCGGCCGGCGGGTCGGCGACCACGATCGGGTGGAGAGTGGCGCCCTCGCGTGCGCCGCCGACGGTCATCCGAGCTCCGCCACCGACCGCCTCGGTGGCCCAGCCGAGCACCCGCTCAGCGGCCTGATCGTCGACCATCGAGCCCACATCGGTCCGCGGGTCGAGGGGGTCGCCGACCCGCAGGGCCGCGACCTCGGCGGTCAGCAGGTCGACGAACGAGGCAAACCTGCTGCGCTGCACATAGATCCGCTGTACGGAGATGCAGCTCTGCCCGGAGTTGGTGTATCCGGTACGGGCGCACACCTTCGCGGCGGCCTCGAGGTCGGCGTCGTCGCAGACGATCGTCGCCGCGTTGCCGCCGAGCTCGAGCACGAGCCGCTTGGCGCCGGCCGCCCGCGCGACCGCGGCCCCGGTCTCGGCGCTGCCGGTGAAGCTGATGACGGCGACCTCGGGCGCGGCGCAGAGCGCGGCGCCGACCTCTCCCCCGCCGTGCAGCAGTTGCACCGCCTCGACCGGCGCGCCGGCCGCAAGCAGCAGGGCGACGACAGCGGCGGACACCGCGGGGGCCTGCGGGGGCGCCTTGACGATGGTGCTGTTGCCGGCGGCGAACGAGGCGCCCAGCTTGTGGGCGAGCAGGTTGGCCGGCGCGTTGAACGGAGTGATCGCCAGGGCGACGCCGGCCGGCGCGCGGTAGGTGATCGCCGTGTTGCCGATGCCGCGTGGCCAGCCGGCGACCGGAAGGACGTCGCCGCCGATCTGGCGGGCCTCGGCCGCGCAGACCGCGAACGTGTCGGCCACCCGGTCCAGCTCGCCGCGGCCGTCCTTCAGCGGTTTGCCCAGTTCGAGAGCGATGAGACGGGCGATCGTGTCGCGGTGCTCGACGGCCAGTGCGGCGGCCTGGTCGAGGATCGCGGCCCGCGTGGCCGGCGCCAGACGCGCGACCGTCCGGGCGAACGCCTTCGCGTGCCGCACCGCGGCACGGGCATCCCCAGGCTCGGCCACCCGGGCACGGCTGACCGCCGCGCGGGTGAACGGTCCGATCCGGTCACTCGACGGCCCATCGCCGATCCATGTGCCGCCGAGCAGGGTGGGCGCCGCAACCACCGAGCCCGGTGGCGTGTTGAGGATGGCCTCGAGCATGTACACCTCCAGAGAGTCCGTTACGTGGACCACAATTGCTTTTCTGGACCGCTGTGTGGACTCGGGTGTAACGTACGGTTGACCGCCAGCCGATGGCAAGAGGCCGAGGCCGGAAAAGTTACGGGCCGATGACATCGTCGAGCAGGGGGCAGAATTCAGGTGGCCCAGACACCACCGGCCGCGCCACGCGGCCACCCAGCGCCGGGTGGCTACCCGCCGCGCCGCAAGGAATGGAAGTGAGCCACGGTGACATCCGCGACCAGACGAAACCCCACGGCCGGCGACGAGAGCTCCGAGAGCCAAGGCGTCCGCAGCATCCAGCGCGCCCTGGACATCCTGGCGCTGCTGACCGAGGACCGTCCGTTGATCGCCGTGCGGGACATCGTCGCGGCCACCGGGCTGGCGAAGACCACGGTCATCCGGATCGTGCAGACCCTGGAGCAGAGCGGCCTGCTGTGGGCGACCAATGCGGGCTACATGGCCGGGCCCGGGCTCTGGAGATGGGCACACCTCGCCCGGCGTGGCTGGGAACTGCCACCGGAGACGCAACGGTTGATGCGGGAGCTGGCGGCACGTGAGCGCGAGACCGTCAACGTCTACGTGGCCCGCGACATCGTCCGGGTCTGCATCGCCCAGCAGGAGAGCCCGCAGCCGCTGCGGCACGTTGTGCACATCGGCGACGAACTGCCGATGTGGGCCGGCGCCTCGGCGAAGGTGCTGCTGCGTGACGCCTCGGCCGGCCTGCTGGAGCGGGTGGCACGCTCCTCCCCGTGGGGCGAGGGACACGTGCGCCGCATGCGGGAGTGGACCGACGAGGCGGCACAGCAGGGATATGCCGTCAGCCACGGCGAACGGGAAGCGGGCCTGTCCGCCGTCGCCGTCCCGATCCAGGGCCGATCCGGCACGGTCGTGGCGGCGTTGACCCTCAGCGGGCCGACCGTGCGGTTCGCCGACGATCGCGTCGCCGTGTTCACCGCGGCGCTGCTGGGCGCGGCGGCGCAAATGAACGAGCGCGGTTTCGACCATCCGCTCGGCTCGTCGTTCTAGCCCCGGGCAGGGCCGCAGCCGGTCCGGCCGGGGACATCGGAAGGAGAATCGCGCATGCCCGACCGGCCGCTCGACGGTGTCCGAGTCCTCGACCTCACCAATGTCCTCGCGGGGCCGTACTGCACGTACCACCTGATGCTGCTCGGCGCCGAGGTCATCAAGATCGAGATCCCCGGCCGGGGTGATCTCGCCCGGAGGCTCGGCCCGGACCCCGAACTGAACCGGTCGGGACTCGGCGCTTCGTTCCTCGCGCAGAACGCCGGCAAGAAGTCGGTCGAGCTGGACCTGAAGACGGACGGCGGCCGGGCCGCGTTCGAGCAACTCGCCACCCACGCCGACGTGCTCGTCGAGAACTACCGGGCCGGTGTGCTGGCACGCATCGGTTTTCCCTGGGAACGGCTCAGCCGGCTCAATCCGGGCCTGGTCTACTGCGCGATCAGCGGTTTCGGCCAGACCGGTCCGATGAGTCAGGCCCCGGCGTACGACCAGATCATCCAGGGCCTGTCCGGGATGATGAGCGTCACCGGAACCCCGCAGACCGCGCCGCTGCGGGTCGGCTTTCCGGTCGCCGACACGGTCGGCGGCCTGAGCGCCGCGTTGGCCATCACCGCGGCGCTGGCCGGCCGCCGGCTCGACGGCAAGGGCCGCTTCCTCGACGTGTCCATGCTCGAGGCCTCGCTGTCCGCGATGGGCTGGGCCGTGTCCAACTACCTGGTCAGCGGCATCGAGCCGCAGCCGATGGGCGATCAGAACGCGACCGCCGCCCCGTCCGGGACGTTCGACACCGCGGACGGCCCGCTCAACATCGCGGCGAACCGCCAGGAGCAGTACGAGACCCTGTGCCGGCTCATCGAGCGCCCGGATCTGATCACCGATCCCCGTTTCGCCGACCGGGAGGCACGCAAGCGGCACCGGCCGGAGCTCAACCAGGAGCTGACCGAGGCCCTGAGGCAACGACCGGCACGGGAGTGGGAGCGCATCCTGTCCGCGGCCGGGGTGCCGGCGGCGCGCATTCTGACCGTGGCGCAGGCCGTCTCCGCCGATCAGGTCGCCGGCCGGGGCTTCGTCGCCGAGGTGCCGTTCCCGCCCGGCACCCCGCGTCCCGCCGTGGACCGGGCCCGCGACGGCATGCTCCGGGTCAGCGGGAGCGGGGTGCTCTTCGACGGCGAGCCGCTGACTCCGCCCACCGCGCCGCCCACCCTCGGCGAGCACAACGCGGAGCTGCCCGAGCTGCTGCGGCGCTGGCGGGACGGCCGCAGACCGATGCTGGCCGACGTCACCGACGACACCGCCCGGTGACCGGGACCGGGCGCCACGTGCCCTACGCACGGCCGTCGCCGCCGGTGAGCTCGACGAAGTCGCGGTACATCCGGTCCTCGTCGGGGGTCAGCCCCGTGAAGAGCCGGAACGACGCGGCGGCCTGGTAGACAGCCATGCCGCCGCCATCGGCCACCCGGCAGCCGCGTTGCCGGGCGGCGTGGACCAGCGCCGTGTCCAGCGGACGGTAGATCACATCCGCGACCCACAGGTCGGCTCGCAGCTGCTCCGGTTCGATCGGCATGCCCGGATGACCCTCCATCCCGATCGGTGTCGCGTTGACCAGGCCGTCGGCCTCGGCGAGCCGGGCCGGCACCGTCTCCGGAGTGATCGCCTCGACGACCATCGCGCCGTGCGCTGCTGTCGCCCGGGCCAGCCGGCCGGCACGTTCCGGATCGATGTCGGCCACCGAGAGCCGCCGCGTGCCGGCGCCGGCCAGCGCCGACGCCACCGCCAGTCCGGCGCCGCCCGCGCCGAGCTGCACGACATGATCGAGCGCGACGCCGGGTAGCGCCCGGGCCAGGCCGGCCGAGAAGCCGTACCGGTCGGTGTTGTGCCCTACTGCCCGCCCGCCGTCGAAGACGACGGTGTTCACGGCGCCGAGCTCGGCTGCCTCCGGAGCAAGATCGTCGACGTGTTTCACCACGTCCTGTTTCGCGGGATGGGTGATGTTGAGCCCGCGGAAGCCGAGCCGCCGCGCCGCGACGAGCAGGTCACCGACGTCGCCGGGCCCCGGAGCGAGGGATTCGAGATCGACGAGCTGATAGAGGTATCGGACGCCGTGCCGGTCGGCCTCGCGCTCGTGCAGCGCCGGGCTCATCGAGGTCGCGATGCCGGCTCCGATCAGGCCCACCAGGTAGCGCTCCGGACGTGACAAGACGACCTCCAGCTCTCTGTACGAACCAGTACGTTAGTTATCACCACCGAAACCATCGATGTCAAGGGATGAGCCATGATGCGGCCCGCGTCAGCTGCAGAACGGGAGCTTGCCCATGGTGGACAGGATTCCGTTGACGATGTGCTTCTTGAAGAAGGCCTGTCCGACGTATCCGGACCCGTCGGTCCAGGCGGCCGAGTCGTGGCCGAGTGCGGTGACCCAGGAACGGCCGCCGTCGTAGTACTGGCACCAGGAGAGCGGGTGGAACCTGCCGTGGCCGGGATGCGTGGCGGACTTGGTGGCGAGGCTCGACTCGTCGATGGCGAGGAGGAACTTCACCCGGTCCGGGAACGGCATCCAGTTGTACCACTCGTCCTTGAAGTCCCAGCGTGGCGGCAGGGCCTGGGTGGACGAGTCCTTGGCGAGCGTGACGACGGTGCCGTTCTGGTGGGCGCCGTGGTCGTAGTACTGGGTGCCGCCGCACAGACCCTCGTAGTAGGGCCAGTTGTACTCGGTGCCGCCGATCGCGTTGTGGATGCCGACGAAGCCGCCGCCCGCCCGCATGTACTGCCGCAGCGCGGTCTTGGCCGCGTCCAGGTGGGCGCCGGTGGTCGTGTTCACCGCGGACCCCGGCTGCACCGCGGTGCCGTGCTTCCAGAGCGTGTCGCGGCTGGTGCTGCCGAAGACGACGGTCTTGTAGGTGCTGCCGATGCCGGGCAGCTGGGTGACGTCCTCGGTCCAGTCGACCTGGACGCCGACCTCGGCCAACCAGGTGATGAGCGCGTTCTGCAACACGTGCGCCGCGGTCAGCGGCGGGTTCATCCCGGCGGGCAGAGCCGGGCCCAGGTGCGCGTGGCGCGGGCCGGCGGTCCGCGTGTACAGCAGCACCCGGTCCTGCCGGTTGGCCACCCATGGGTGGTACGACGCCGGCACCTGACCACGGATGACGTGGTAGTACGGGTCGAAGTAGTCGTCCAACCCACGCGGGACGTTGGTTGTGATCGGCTGCTTCACGGTCGGCTCGACACCACCGGCATGCCGTTCGCCGTCGCCGCCGTGGGTGGCGGCGGATGCTGGGCCGCCGGCAGTGGTGGCCGCGGCGACCGCGGCAGTCGCGGCCGCGCCCCGAAGGACGGCGCGCCGGGGAAGTTTCGCCATGGGAAGCCTTCCATCGAGTCGCGGGGGTCCACTAGACGGACCGTCGGATCCACTCTGAGGTCCAGGTCAATATAAGGACCATGTTTCCGGCAGCGCAAGCGTCGGTTGCGACCGTCGAAGATCCGCTACGTGGTTGCCCTGGACCACCCTTCGGTCCCGGCATAGAGTCCCAATGAACTATCTAGTACGTTTCTCCGGGCGAAGGGAAGGCCATGGGCTACCGCACGTCCATCTCCACCGCATGCCTTTCGGGAAGCCTCGAGGACAAACTCGCCGCCGCGGCGGCAGCGCGATTCCACGGCGTCGAGCTCACCGAGAACGACCTCGTCGTGTCCTCCTGGTCGCCGCGCCGCATCCGCCAGGAATGCGAACGGCGCGGCCTGACGATCGACGCCTATCAGCCCCTCACCGACGTCGAGGCGGTTCCGCCCGACGTCTTCGCGGCCAACCTCCGCCGAGCCGAACGGACCCTCGCCATCCTCGAACAGCTCGGCGCGCGGACGCTGGTCGTCTGCTCGTCGATGTCCGCCGACACGGTGGACGACGACGAGCTCGCCGCCGAACAGCTGCACGTCCTGGCCACGCGGGCCGAGCCGTACGGCGTGCGCATCGCGTACGAGGCACTGGCCTGGGGCCGCTTCGTCAACACGTACGCCCGCGCCTGGCGGATCGTCCGGCGCGCTGGACATCCCGCGCTCGGGCTCTGCCTGGACAGCTTCCACGTCCTGTCCCGCGGCGACGACCCCGCGGCGATCCGCGTGCTACCGGGCGAGAAGATCTTCCACCTGCAGGTCGCCGACGCCGAACGCACGACCGCGGATGTCGCCTGGCGAAGCCGGCATCATCGGCTGTTCCCCGGGCTCGGATCGTTCGACCTGCCCGGCTTCGTCGGCCACGTGCTGGGCACCGGCTACGACGGTCCGCTGTCGCTCGAGGTCCTCAACGACGTCTACCGGCAAGCCGACCCCCGGCAGGCCGCCATCGACGGCATGCGCTCCCTGCTCGCCCTGCTGGAGTCGGCGGGCGCGACGGCGCCGCCCGCGGTCCGGGAGAGATTGCGCGCCGGCGCGCTACCGCCCGCACCCGAGCTCGGCGGGATCGTCTTCACCGAGCTCGCGGTGGACGCGACCTCCGGTCCCGCGGTGGCCCGCGCCCTGACCGCAATCGGTTTCCGCCATACCGGTCAGCACCGCTCGAAGCCGGTCCAGCTCTGGCACCAGGCGAAGGCGCGCATCCTGCTGAACTTCGCCGCGCAGCGTACGGTCCCGCCCGGCACCGCGACGATCTGCGCCCTCGCGGTGGAAAGCGCGGATCCGGCCGGATCGACCCAGCGGGCGGAGAAGTTGCTAGCCCCGGCCCTCCCCCGCCTGCGCCGCCCGGAGGAGGCGGAACTCACCTCCATCGCCGCACCCGACGGCACCGCGGTCTTCCTCGTCCACACCGGCGCGAACAGCGAAGGATGGTTGCACGACTTCCTGCCGATCGGCGCCGCGCCGGAGGGCGAGGGCCGGATCACCGGTACGGACCACATCTCGCTCACCGGCGCCATCGACGACTTCGACGACGCCAGCCTCTTCTACCTGGCGGTGCTCGGCCTGCGCGCGGGCCGGACAACGGAGATCGCGGCGCCGTTCGGAACGATCCTCAGCCGGGCCGCGACAGACCCGGCCGGGCGGGTGCGCATCACCCTCAACACGGCGCCGCTGCGCCGCGGCGACTGGGCGCCCGTCATTCCGAATCCACAACATGTCGCGTTCAGCACCGACGACGCGATCGCCTGCGCCGCGGCGATGCGCGCGCTGGGCTCCCCGCCTCTGACGATCCCGGACAACTACTACGCCGACCTCGATGCCCGCCTCGCGCTGCCACCGGACCTTCTCGCCGCCCTGCGCACGCACTCCATTCTGTACGACCGCGACGAGCAGGGTGCGTACCTGCACTTCTACACGGAGATGCTTGGCTCCCGGGTGTTCTTCGCGGTCGTGCAACGGGTTGGCGGGTATGACGGCTACGGAGGCCCGATCAGCGCACCGGTGCGGATGGCCGCCCACCGCGAACGACGGCTGCTCACGCTCAGACACACGTCCCCCTCGCCAGACGAACGCCGCGACTTCTCGCTGGCCCACCTCACCGCGCTGAGCCTCTCCCCGCCGGAACTCGTCGACGCGGCAGCCGGGGCCGGCTACCGCTACGTCGGGCTGCGGCTGACCCGCGTGACCCCGCAGGAGCCGCACTACCCGCTGGCCACCGACCCCACCCTGATGCGGACCACCAAGGTACGTCTCGCCGCGACCGGGATCGAGGTCCTGGACGTCGAGCTCGCCCGGATCAGCCCGGACGACGACCCGCGCGACTTTCAGCGCTTCCTCGAAGCGGGCGCCGAACTCGGCGCGCGGCACGTCATCGCCCAGCTTCCCGACCCCGACCGGGCCCGCAAGACCGACCGATTCGCGCAGCTGTGCGAGATGGCCCGGCCGCTGGGCCTCACGATGGACCTCGAGTTCCCGTCGTGGACGGAGACACCGGACCTCCAAGCCGCCGTCCGGGTCGTCCGCGCGGCCGGCCAGCCCAACGCCGGCATCCTGGTGGACCTCCTGCACTTCGCCCGCTCCGGCTCGAGCGTCGCCGATCTGCGCCAGTTGCCCGCTGAATGGTTCCACTTCGTCCATGTCTGCGACGCACCGCCCACCGTGCCGGCAACCAACGAAGGGTTGATCCACACCGCGCGATTCGAGCGGCTGTTCCCCGGCGAGGGAGGCATCGACATCCACGGCATCCTCGGGGCCCTGCCGCCCGGACTTCCCTATGCGCTCGAGATTCCGCGCGCGACGCTGGTCGCCCAGGTCGGCGGAAAGGAGCATGCCCGGATGGCGATCACGGCCGCACGTAAGCATCTCGAGACGGTGGCACCTCACGACCACGAAAGGATCTGATGTGGCAATCGAAGTCCCCCGCAGAGACGTCCTCAAAGGAGTCGCCGTCACGGCCGCCGCGACGACGCTGGCCCAGCTTCCCACCGCCGGCGCGGCCGGCGGCGCGCCGGCCCGATCGTGCACGACACCGGGCGGAAAGGACTTTCCCAAGGTCGGCGGCAACTACGGCAACCAGAACTACTCGGCACTCGACGGCATGAACGCCGGCAACGTGAACCGGCTCGGGGCCGCCTGGGTCAACCGGATCGAGGGCGGCCTGACCACGGGCACCAACCAGAGCACCGCGGTCGCGGTGGACGGCGTGCTCTACATCGAGTCCGCGCTGGGCAACGTCCTCGCCGTCGACGGCCGGACCGGGCAGACCAAATGGAAATACACCCAGACCCGGGGCACGGTGACCCGGCGCGGGGTCGCCGTCGGCGAGGGCCGGGTATTCACCCACGGCAAGGGCAACTGGGTGATCGCGCTCGACCAGGCCACCGGCGCGGTCGTCTGGGAGAAGCAGATCACCGGGTACGGCACCATGGAGAAGGTCGCCATCACCTACCACGACGGCCTGCTGCACGTCGGAACGCACGACAGTTCCCGCGCGGCCGCGCTCGCGCTGAGCGCCGCCGACGGTTCCCTGGTCTGGAACTTCTGGGGAGCGCCCGAACCGGGCGAGCTCGGCAACGACACCTGGGCCGGCGACTCCTGGCGGACCGGCGGCGCGACGCCCTGGATCCACCCGGCGCTCGACCCCGAACTCGGCCTGGTCTACTGGACCTTCGGCAACGCACGCGGCAGCAACTCGTCGCAGGACGGATCCGGCCGCGAGGGGATGAACCTGTTCTCCAACTCGATCGTCGCCATCGAGATCAAGACCGGAAAGTACCGCTGGCACTTCCAGTCCATCCACCACGGCATCTGGGACATGGACAACGTGATGGCGCCGGTCCTGGCGGACGTCCGGATCCACGGCCGCATGCGCAAGATCCTCGTGTACGGCAGCAAATCCGGCATGTACTTCATCCTCGACCGCACCGACGGCTCCGCGCCGCTCGGCATCGACGAGGTGCCCGTCCCGCAGGAGCCGCGGCAGAAGACCTGGCCCACCCAGCCGTTCCCACGCCAGGGGCCGTGGACCGAGCATCGCGTGGTGGATCAGCCGCTCGGCACGTCGGTGCCCGGCGACCCGAACCGCGCGGTGCCGAACTACGTGCAGGGCAGGCTCTACGACCCGCACTGGGACGTCCCGGTGCTGTCCATCCCCGGCCACGGCGGCGGCGCCGACTGGAACCACCAATCGTTCAGTCATGCCACCGGGCTGGTCTACACGGGATACGGCTATGTCGCCGCCGCGCATTCGCTCACCGAGGCCAGCAACGGATTGCGCCCGCCGGGCGAGTACCAGACCGGCGGGGTGGTCGCGGTCGACCCGAGCACGAACAAGGTGCGCTGGAAGCGGCGGATGCCGTACTCGCTGGCCCACGGCAACGGGGTGCTCAGCACCGCGGGTGACCTGATCTACATCGGCCAGCCGGACGGCAACCTGCTCGCCCTCGACGCGCACAACGGCCGGGAGAGGTGGCGCTTCCAGACCGGCGCGGCGATCAGCTCCAGCCCGATCATGTACGAGGTCGACGGCGTGCAGTACCTCGCGGTCTACGCCGGCGGCACCGGCATCCCGTACGGTGACTCGGCGCCGCGCGGCGACTTCCTCTGGGCCTTCACGATCGGCGGCACCGTGCCGCCCGCACCCACCCCGCGCCCGCCGGTGGTGCGCCGCCCGGTCTCCGGCGGTCCGGTCGAGGGCACCGTCGTGAACAACACCGTGATCCTGGCCCGAACCTACGATGCCGCCACCGGCACGGTCGGCGGCGTCGAGTCGACCGCGGTCAACGGGATGGCACCGACCCACCTGCGGGTGCCCGCCGGGACCACGGTCACGTTCGTCAACCCGGCGGACAACGTCAACGTGCACGGCGCGACCCAGTTCTTCGAAGGACTGTTCGACATCCGGCTCAAGCCGGGCGAGTCGTTCACCTATACCTTCCGGCGCCGCGGCGAGTACTTCTTCAACGACAGCTACAGCCCTCGACCCACCGGAAAGATCGAGGTCTATTGACCTAGTCCGCTAGATGGACCGGATGGGCCACTCGGCGGACCATTGCTAGCATGGGTGGATGACCGACGAGCAAGCCGCCGACTGGTGGGGCACCGCGGTGTCCCGCATCGAACCGAACATCATCGAGTTGCGCGGCATCCCGGTCCAGGACCTGATCGGCACCACCGGGTTCGGCGCGATGATCTGGTTGATGGTGCGTGGCGACCTGCCCACCACCGCACAGGCCCGGCTGCTGGAGGCGGCGCTGGTCGCGGGCGTGGACCACGGTCCGCACGCGCCGTCGATCGCCGTCGCCCGGATGGCCGCCACCTGCGGCGTCGGCCTGAACAATGCGATGGCGAGCGCGATCAACACGCTCGGCGACTCGCATGGCGGCGCCGGCCAGGAGTGCGTGCAGTTGCTCGACGAGATCCGCGCCCGGGAGTTCGCAGGCGCTTGCATCGAGGACGCCGTCGCCGAGACGATGGCAACCTGGCGGGACCGCGGGATCCGCTACCTGCCCGGCTTCGGCCATCGCTTCCACACCCACGACCCACGCCGCGATCCCCTGCTCGCCCTGGTCGACGACGCCGTGCGCGCCGGCGTCGTCGACGGCGAACACGCCCGCGCCGCGCGGGCCGTCGAGACCGCCCTCAACGAGGGCCGCAGCCGGCCGATCCCGATGAACATCGACGGCGCGACCGCCGTCATCTACGCCGAGCTGGGCTTTTCCGCCCCTCTCGCGCGCGGGTTGTTCGTCCTCAGCCGCAGCGTCGGCATCCTCGCGCACGCCTGGGAGGAAATCGGCCAGGGCCGCCGCAACAAGGGCCCGATCCCGCCCACCATCCGTCCCACCTACCTCGGTTAGGGGCTAGACGATCAGGGCGCCGCGGTGTATCCAGCGGCCGGCGAGCGGGCCGGTCTCGGCGAGCAGGTATTCCCGCCCGTTCCACACCGCGGACGCGATGGCGCCGAACGACGTGACCTCGGTGGTCACCACGCTCACCTGACTGACCACGGTGCCGGCGTTGTCGAACTCGAAGCCGGTGAACTGCCTGTTCGCGGCCATGGTGGCCCGGCGCGCCGGGTAATGCGTAAATGTCAAGGTCCGGCCCCGCATCGCCGAGATGGCGTACTTCTCCTGCACGTAGTGGCCGGCCAGGGCGCCCGCGGTGATCCGGTACCAAAGCCCCGGTTGCCCGCGAACGCGCTCGCGCCGGTCCGCCGGGGCGAACGAGGGCCGGGTCAACCGCAGGGTCTTGCGGGCGGCTACCGTCCCCGCGCGGGTGAACTTCACTCCTTGGTGCGTGCCGGCGGCGAAGACCACCTGGCCCTTGACGGCCGGAGGTGGATAGTCCGCGTTCAGCGCCTCGGCCAGGCGCAGGAACGCCAGGCCCCGGGTCAGGGTGAATACCTTGTGGAACTGCCTGATGTGGATGGGGTGATAGACGTAGGACAGCACGGTGGGGTGGCTGAGACAGTATTGGCTGAGCCACTTCGCGTTGCGATATGCGGTGAAGTAGTCCGCCGCCGTGGTCAGCGCGCCCTGGAACAGGGTCTTCGCCCGTTCGTCCTGGGTCAGCCGCCAGTAGTCCCACAGGCCGAAGGTCGCGAACAGGTGGCCGTTGAGGGTTCGGTCGGGAGACGTTCGCGGATATTCCTCCAGCCACAGGCGTTTGTCCTTGTCGACCCAGACCACCCACGGCGTGGCGGTCGCGCGCGGCCGCAGGAAACTGGCGAACACTCCATCCGCCGCATTCCGGTACGTCTCGTCGCTCGTGACCTCGTACAGCCGGACGAACAGCGTGATGGCCAGTCCCTGCGCCATCGCGGAATACCAGGGCGCGGCCATCCGCTCGTTCGCCCGCCCATGGAGATAGAAGTCAAACGGATAAGGGAGATACCAGGCTGTGCCGATCTTGTCGGCGCGCGCCATCAGCCGGCCGGCTTGTGCCTTCGCCCGGGTCAAGTAAAGCTGATCGCCGTTGAGGACGAAGGTCTCCACATTGTCGATGCCGTATCCGGCCTGGCCCACGGGGTGGTCGTAGAGCCGGTTGCCGATCCGGTGCATCCGGACGCCGGCGGCATCGTGCACGCCGCTGTCCACCAGGGGCGTCGGGGTGCTTCGCGCGTACGGATATCGCGCGCGCGGCACGTTGTAGATGCCGTACGCGCGAGCCTTGAACGAGAAGGCGAGCGGGGCAAGGACGACCGCGGAGGCGCCCAGCCGGGACGCGCCCTGCTCCGGCGTCGACGTGACCGGCTGAGGCGGTGCCACCGCCTGGCCCTCGTCCAGCGGTGAGGCGGAGGTCAGCTCGGGCAGCGTCGTCTCGGTCAGGTCCGGGATGGCCGGTTGCGGTGCGGAGTGCCCCCGCGATGGGGTCGAACCGGTGACCGGGACCGCCCGGGCGGTGGCCGGCAGCGCACCTGCCAGCATCGACATCGCTGCGACGATGGTCACGACTGCGGAACGGGATCGCGGCATCCTCGACTCCTCGGGCTGCGGTCAGTCCAGCCTCCCATTCGTATGGTTCACCGCGCGACCCTGGACGGGTCCCCCGAACGGACACATCAAAAGGCTTCCGGCGTATCGGACCGGGCTGACGGCCTCCCCCACGAGGTGCCCGCGCCGACGCGCCGGCCGTCAGCGGCTGAGCAGGCTGACGGTCTCCTCCGCGGGCGGCCGGCGCGCAGCCGTACGCCGGAACGAGAAGACCAGGGACCGCTGGACCAGGAAGCTCGCCGCGAACAGGGACACCTCGGTGAGCAGCTTCGCGGCCAGCACCGAGCCGGTCAGGGACGTCAGCGCCTCCAGCAGGACGACGTTGAGCAGCAGGAGCACACCCGCGAGCGCGGCGTACCGCAACGCCGAGCCCGGGCGCACCGCCGGGTTCGCGCCGGAGCCGAAGACGTACGCGCGGTTGACGGCGTAGTTGCCGGTGGCGCTGATCAGCCGGGCGGCGACGGCCGACAGGGCCAGGTTGCCGGTCAGCGCGACCAGCGTCAGCAGCGCCACCGTGTCCACGGCGAAGGCGAGCAGGGAGGACATCGAGAAGGCCAGCAGCGGGCGGTAGATGCGCACGGAGTCGCGGATCGGGCGGAAATGCGAGGACTCGTTGTCCCGCAGATAGACCGTCGCGATCTCGACCTCGGCGATCGGCAGCCGCTCGCGGGCCGCCTGCAGCAGCAGGCGCTGCTCGTATTCGAAGCGGTCGCCGCCGACGCGGCCCAACCACGGCAACATCCAAGCCGGGTACGCCCGCAGCCCCGTCTGGGTGTCCATCAGCCGCACGCCGGTGACCAGCCGGAACGCCGCGCTCGTGACAGCGTTGCCGAACCGGCTGCGGGCCGGGACCGCGCCGGTGAACCGGCGGCCGCCGAGCACCATCGCGGCGCCGGAGACCTCGACGTGCCGGGCGACCGCCTCGATGTCGTCGGGGCGGTGCTGGCCGTCGCTGTCGGCGCAGACCACGTCCCGGCCCGGATAGCGGTCCTGGATGAAGGCGAAGCCGGTCCGCAGGGCGTGCCCCTTGCCCCGGTTGCGCTCCGACGTGATCACCTCGGCGCCCAGGCCGCGTACCCGGTGGAAGACGCCCGCATACCGGGGGCCGCTGCCGTCGTCGACGACCACGACGGTGTGGTGCCCGAGGTGGCGGACCAACTCGACGAGGCTGCCGCCGGGCTCGTAGGCCGGAATCAGGACGATCATCCGGCCACGTACAGGATGTCGCTGGTGCCGCGTTCCTCGCCCTTGCCGAGCGGGTTGTTGACCAGCCCGCCGTTGAAGATCATGGCGGACGACCCGCCGCCGTCGAGGTTGTACGCCAGCTTCGCGCCGCGGTCGACGAAGATCTGGGCCAGCTCGGTCATCGTCACGCCCCGGCTGTAGCCGGCGCTGCGGCCGTCGACGACCACGAAGAGCAGATGGTTGTCGTCGACGATGCCGACGCCGGTGCGGGGCTGCCGGCCCTGCACGGAGTGGTTGCCGAAGTTGGTGTCGATCTCGACCGTGTCGATGCCGTTGAGCACCTTGCCGTCCTGCACCAGCCCCGGGCCGAAGGACAGGGTGTGCCACACCCCGTCGGCGATCAGGGCGGCCGCGGTGGTGGTGGTCTCGTCGTACAGCCGGGCGGAACCGTCGGTCAGGAAGGCGAGACCCTGCCGGGCGCCCTTGTCGCGGAAGACCACACCGTTGCGGATGACGATGCCGGTGTCCCGGAACCCGTAGTAGTCACCGTTGATCGCCAGCACCGCGCCCACGCTCTCGGCGATCTCGGACGGGTTCGCGACGATGTTCGCACCGAACTCGTCGTCGGCGAACGCCGAGCGCATGATCGTCGCGTCGGTGACCGTCACGTCGGCGACGAAGTAGGTGACCTGGCTGTCACCCGTACCGGTCACCACGGTCTGAATCTTGATCTTGGCGGTGTCGCTGGTGTAGCTGGTCGCCGTGGCGGTGCCGGACGAGTCCGCCTCGACGACCGAGACGTTCGACGCGGTCCGCGCGGACGCCTCGGCGACCTCGACGTGGTCGATGACGTAGCGGTTCAGCGCCCAGGCGCCGCCCCCACCGCCCGCCAGGACCAGGGCGCCGAGGCCCCCGGTCAGGGCCCGGCGCCGGCTGATCAACGGCCGGCGGGTGATCTCTGCATGCTGTCGGCTGCTCACAGGGATCAGTGAAGCGGTGGATCTTGTGACCCCGCTGTGGTGCGGCTTTGTCCCCCGCGTGAGTGCACCGGCGGCGGGACGCCCGGGGTCGCATTCGGCAGGTATCGTCATAGATCGGCGCCGATGATCGGGAGTTGCGCGATGACCCAGGACGTGCGGTCGGACTTCTCCGACCCGGCCTTCCAGGCCGATCCCCACCCGGAATACGCCCGCTGGCGCCGGGAGACCCCCGTCCGCCGGGTGCTGCTACCGAGCGGCGTGACGGTCTGGCTGGTGACCCGGTACGAGGACGCCCGCCAAGCCCTCAGCGACCCCCGGCTGTCCAAGGCGATCCACTGGGGCGAAGGCGCGGACCCCATCGCGGCCGCCACCTCGCGGCACATGCTGTCGGCCGACCCGCCGGACCACACCCGGCTGCGGCGCCTGGTGTCCGGCGCCTTCACCACGCGCCGGATCGAGGCCCTGCGCCCGCGGATCGAGGAGATCACCGACGAGCTGCTGGCGGCGATGACCGGCCGCGACCGGGTCGACCTGATCGACGCCTTCGCGTTCCCGCTGCCCATCCAGGTGATCTGCGAGCTGCTCGGCGTGCCCGCCGCCGACCGGGACAGCTTCCGCGCCTGGACGACCGTCATCGTCGGCGGCACCCAGACCCGCGACCAGCAGCACGACGCCATGCGGGCGATGGCGTCCTACATCCGCGACCTGATCGCCGAACGGCGCACCCACGGCGGCGCCGACCTGCTGTCCGGCCTCGTCGAGGTCCGCGACGCCGGCGACCGGCTCTCCTCCGACGAGCTGTCCTCGATGGTGTTCCTGCTGCTCATCGCCGGCCACGAGACCACGGTCAACCTGATCGGCAACGGCGTCCACCTGCTGCTGGCGCAGCGCGACCGGTGGGACCGGCTGCGCGCCGACCCGGCCCTGCTGCCGGGCGCGATCGAGGAGTTCCTGCGCTTCGAGGGCCCGGTCGAGACGTCCACCTACCGGTTCGCCACCGAGGACCTGGAGCTCGGCGGCAGCGCGATCGGTGCCGGGGAGCCCGTACTGGTGTCGCTGCTGGCCGCGGACCGCGACGAGAGCCGCTTCCCGGACCACGACGAGCTACGGTTCGACCGCACGCAGAACCCGCACCTCGCATTCGGCCACGGGATCCACTACTGCCTCGGCGCGCCGCTGGCCCGGCTGGAGGCGCAGGTCGCCTTCGGCAAGCTGCTGGCCCGCTTCCCGGAGCTGAAGCTCGCCGTGCCCGCCGACCGGCTGACCTGGCGCCCGGGCTACCTCATCCGCGGCCTGCACGACCTGCCGGTCCGGCCCGGTGCCGCCGCGCGGGCCTGAGAGGGCGGTTACGGAGATTACGTCCCTTTCGGGATGAGGGTGAATATTCCGGGCTCTGTCTCGGTGAGGATCTTGCGGCTGACCAGGCGCTTCAGTTTGGCGCGGGTGCCTTCGACGTGTTTC